>OIZX01000074.1_pt1 | contig 74744 bp, 67 predicted proteins | sample 1588621 | NCBI WGS metagenome assembly OIZX01 (sample SAMN03283276) | human gut metagenome | biome: human-associated habitat; material: feces | host: Homo sapiens | place: Peru | collected 2012 | reverse complement strand
GAAACACTCATAAATCGCTCATTTTTAGCTATTCAGCAGATTTTAGCGTAATTTTCTATAAAAAACATAGAACTGTTAATTGGATACTCTTATCCTTTGCACTGATGAGTACCTATACTCTTTTCATTAGAGCAAAGACTTTTACAACTATAAAAGAAATAATGATTTCATCCCTTGCAATCTGTGGATTATCATTTATAATTATGTGGTATTCCTGTTGTCTTAAAAAGATTTTAAGAAAGAGACAACATTGAAAATGTAGTTTTGATAAGTTTTCGTTTGCGTTACTGTAACAATTGCAAACAAGACATTTATTTTGTGTCCATGCAAAAAATTCTAAGTATAAATGATCATAATTAAAAATAATTATGTATCTTTGTGCTAAGAATAAAATTGCAAACAACTATGGCAGACATAAAATTACTCCTAGTGGAAGATGATAAGAATCTTGTCTTTATGGAGAAAAACACGTTAGAAGATATTGTTGGCGGTTATGAAATCGTAACCGCAAGCAATGGTAAAGATGGTATCAAGGCATGGGAATCATTTAAGCCAGATGTTATCATTTCGGATATTGATATGCCTATCATGAACGGTATTGATATGGTAAAGTATATTCGCGAACTGGATGGTGAAACCATCATTATGTTCACGACTAACTTTACAGCACCATCCAAACTGAAAGAGGGGTACGAAGCCGGGGTAGATGAATATATCAAGAAACCATTTGTTCCAGAGGAACTTGATTGTCACATCAAGGCTCTACTGAAACTCAAAGGAGGTCTAATGAGGCGTAATGTTTCAAATTGCATTAAGATTGGCAAGCATACCTTAGACCCAGAACATTCTTGCCTAAAAGACGAAAATGGAATCATCTGTTTAAAACTGAACAAACAAGAAACCAAGACCTTGGAGCTGCTTGCCAAGAATAAAAATATGATCATCAAACGAGAGATTATACAAAACACGCTTTGGGGAAGTATTGAGAAAGATTTCTATCTTGCCCGGCGTCTAGATGTTATCATAACGAGCCTTCGTAAATATCTGCAAATAGACCCTTTCGTCCAGATAGAAACTACACGTGGGGTTGGCTTTTCATTGATAGAATCCATCTAATCCTTCTTTGTCTCCCCATAACTATCATTCTGATCAGGTAAGAATATTGTGAACTCGGTATATTTACCGAGTTCGCTATCTACTGAAACCATACCACCATGAGCTTCTATAACATGAAGTACATAGTTTAAACCTAATCCAAATCCTGGAGCTCCTCCTTTAGAGAATGTACGTTTTGAGGCGGAAGCTCGCTCAAATTTATCAAAGATAATCTGTTGGTCTTCTTTGGATATACCTAAACCATTATCCTTCACACGGATATTTACTCCTTTTTCTACTCTGTAAGAAAATATTTCAATCTGGACTGAATTTCTTGAATATTTTATAGAGTTATCTATTAGATTATAAAAAACTTCACCTAAATATTCTTTATCAGCAAACACCAGCAATTCATTTATAAAATTTTTGAATGTAACTTCTTTTTTTGTGTGTACTTCAAAATTACCTTCTATATTTTTTAAGAGCTGTTCTAAGTCAAAAATCGTCTTATTTAGCATAAGCTTGCCAGATTCGAACTTAGAAATAGTAAGGATTCTGTTTATTAATTGATATAAATGTTTATTCTCATTTCTTATAACTGTTAGATATTTTGTTCTCAACTGTTTATTATCTCCAACAGAAGGAACGGTAAGTGCATTAATACCCATACTAATAGTTGCCAATGGAGTTTTCATATCATGTATCATTGCATAACTAAAATCCTTTTGTATTCTTGCATTTTCTTCTTGGGTTCGAATAATTGCTACTTGTTTCATAACGCATACAAATGCCAAAAAACAAAGAATGAAACTGATTAAAACGAGAAGTCCTAGTTCATGAAAATACAAAGCAAAAGGGTTTACAAATTCAATTTGAATGCCTTGTGAACCATTTATCCTTGTTGGGATAATTTCAGATTTTATGGCCCCAATCAAATTGGCATGAAAACTTTTATCTTTATAGACTATCATTTTTCTCTTGTTAGTTACTTTATATAGTACATAGGTATTAGGCATCTTACTTTGCTTGATATTTTTATTAAGTATCTTTGCTAATTGTTGAAGATCAACATCCTTATGGCATAAATTATATATGCCATTATTAATGTATTCATAATTATCGTATTTGGGGTTCGATTTATTAGAACCTTGTATTTGAGTTTCTGGTGGTATATTCGTAAATCTGCTGTCTAACTCCTCAAAGAGACATTGAACAAAGAAATCATTTACATCTGCTGTCAAATTATTTACTGCCACACTAAAAGAATTATATAACCATATGGTTTGCAATAAAAATACTGCAAATATAGTAGCAATTGTGAGATTTTTATATCCATAAACTTTCATATTATACAAAAGTACGAATAAAATCTAACATAAACCTAACAAACAACTAACATTTAACGTTTTTAAAACTTTGTACCTTTGCAATCGAAAATAATAAATAATAAAAATAATGAAAAAGTATATTTTTTTTATCGGCTTAACATTATTGATTGTTTCTATCATTTTATCAAACATATTTAATGAAAATACAATCACAAATAGAGCCATAGAATCTTTTTTCTATTTGCCTATTGCCTATAGTTTTGTCAAGGCTTTTTGTAGTAAAGGGAATTGGTTGAACCTATTGTTAGTATCAGCACTAATTTGTAGCATCTTCATTTTCACTCCCAAGTGGGGTGCATGGGCTTGCCTAGTGATAAACATTGTATGTTGTCTATTCTCATACATAATACTTTTGCTTACTATAAAAATAGCAAAGTACTTCGATTTGTGCGGTTGAAATCTTTCAAAAAAGGTTGGCAGAGTGTGGATAATCAAACAAAGTGTTTCTTTATTTTCGCTTTCACTTTTAATCCTTTTGTATTCATGACAAACAATATTTAATTATAAAACATAACACGAAATATATTCTGTGTACAAAATTACTCTTACTTTTGAAAATATCAGGTTAATAATTTGTTAGTTTTAGGTTAGAAAAATATCCTCCGATACACTTTCTTGTTCCAAAGAGGGTGTGTCAGGGCATCCTCAGCTGTGACTTATGACACACCCTCTTCCTCAAATTATATAAAGTTCACCTCCAAAAACACGCAGATTATTCTGCGCTTACTTCTCTACCAGTACATCCTGCTCCTCGTAGCTGTCGAATCCCAGACTTGCGAATTATAGTTAATAAAGAATAAAAAAAAGTGTGTATGTTTACATATATGCTAACTAATCTGTATTTTTGCATTATATAAAAAAAAGAGAATATGTTTGAGCGACCGAAATTTAAAATCATATACTCTAATGAAGTTATTGAATTTCTCAATTCTTTAGAAAATAAAGTAAAAGAGAAAATCATGTTTAACATCAACAAGAGCAAATATGTTGTAGATACAGAGCTTTTTAAAAAACTAAAAGGCAGTGACATTTGGGAATTTAGGACTAAAAACAATGGTTCTATTTATAGAGTCTTTGCCTTTTGGGATACAGAAGCAGATACATTGGTTATTACAACCCATGGTATAATCAAAAAGACGCAAAAGACTCCGTCGAAAGAAATTCAAAAGGCAGAGTCTATTAGGCGAGAATATTTTAACGAAAAGAACAAAAGATAATGGCAACAACGAAATTTTACACAGAAGACGAAGCTTTAGATAAAGTACTCGGTAAGGAAGGTACACTATTGCGTAATCAATATGAATCAGACATGAATGCTTTTCTGATGGGAGAAGCTATCAAAAAAGCACGCCAATCGAAGAATCTGACTCAAGAGGAACTTGGAGCACTAATTGGAGTAAAGAAATCACAAGTTTCTAGAATAGAAAAAGGAAACAATATCACATTTGCTACCATAGCCAAAGTTTTTAGAGCAATGGGAATCTCTGCCAGCTTTGAAATGGCAGGTATTGGCAAAGTCGCATTATGGTGACAAACTGTATGAGTACCTAGGTGTCTCCAAGAGCGTAAACCCGCCAGGCAGGACGCCTGGCGGATCCAATGCGCCTACTTCTCTACCAGCACATCCTGCTCCTCGTAGCTGTCGAATCCCAGGCTGAGGTCGGCACCTCTTTCCTTGAAAATCTCCAGGAGGTCTGCCTGCATCTGAGGATTGAGAGGAAACTCGCCATTCCTTGCCTTGTAGAAACGGCGCTGGGTGAACGGCGTATATACGTTCAGATATTTGGCATTGCCCGATGGGATGGATTTGCAGAGACGGCTGAAACCTCTTGCCCAGCGCTGACGTTCGGAAACGAGATGGTAAGGACAGCCTTCTCCCTCTACCTGGAGAAGATCGGTATTCAAGACCATGAAGGAAGCCTCTTCAGCCTTTGCCTTCTGATAATTGGCGTAGCGGGCACAGGTGTTGCTACGGCTGCAGGATGCCAACGGGCATGTAATGTTGTAAGGAATGTACTTGTTCATATTTGCGTAATGTTTTAAAAGTTATTCTATAGTCTATTATATATGTGAGGTGTGATGGTACTTACGAGATGTCGGAACGTCTCTGAGAGGTCGTCGTGATAGTCCTGACGGGTGGTAAAGAGGCACCTTTCGATTATTGCCTCACTACGGCACAATATTGCCCTTTACCAGGGCAATATCTTGCCATTGCCAGGCACAAAACGATACGTCGGGAGATAGAGCACGAAACAATACGTCGGGAGATAGAAAAACCTTGCTCTCCATTTTACTCTTCACTCTTCACAGATTAGCCTGAAGCCCCGATAAACACTGGGGTTGCGAGAGGTGAAGAGTGGCCGACCACTCTTCACAACTCTTCACCACTCTTCACACCTTCCGATCGAGAAAAGGCTCCCCACGGTTTATCCCCGTTTTTCTCAAGCCGAGAGAGCGAGGAGCTGATAGGCCTGTCCGTTTCTGGTATGCTTGCTCTTGCATCCCATAAACTTGAGGGCTTGACCAATCTTGATCTTCGTGCTCAAACTTCCCACCAGCATAGGATATTGCAGATGAAGCACGTCGAAAACCTCGGAACAAACCATCCATCTACCTTCCTCTTCCTCTGCCGGCATTCGGAAACAGTAGCTGATCATGGTCTCCAGATCATCCACCTTGAAGAAGGGCTGGTTGAATTCCTGGATGCGAGCCACCTCATCATTGGTGAACCAATAAGGGGTCTGCTTATCCCGAAGCTCATACATCATTTGTGCATAGAGCTGGTCATAATTGATGACCGAACTGTTGTCTATAAACTCTCCGACGGGAACTCGAAGACAGAGATGTAACGGCGACTTCCTGTCGGAGTGAAGAGTGGTGAAGAGTGGTGAAGAGTAGGCCACCACTCTTCACACACCTAAACAGCTATATATTAACTATTTACGGTATATTTGTGAAGAGTGAGGAGTGTTTTTGAAAGTAGCTTTCTATCCACCGTCGCCAGAATCTTCCATCCAGTTTTCTCTACTTCAGGTGCAAAGATACGAAATTTTCTCCATGATCCCACATTATAGACACACGAATTTACTGGTGCACCACTTTAGCTATTGAATTCAAGAAATAGAGCTTATGAAGTTAAGATTAATACATACATTATTTTTGTTGTGCATTTATCTAGGACTGAACTTTCGCATGTGGTTCAAGAACGGGCTAGGAGCTTCTGCCCTTTACCTTTCCCTTCGGCCGGTGACCGTTGGTTCAGGGCGTGTGGAGCTTACATGCGAAACTTGAGACACTAATAAACATTAAACACTAAACACTAAACATTAAACATTAAGAAATGGTATACAGAATAGGAAAGGAGCTGGCATTTCCAGATCCACGATATGGCGACGATGACGGACTGATAGCCGTGGGCGGCGACTTGTCGGTGGACAGATTGCTGCTGGCATATAGCAACGGAATATTCCCCTGGTATTCGTTTCGCGACAGACCAGAGATAATGTGGTATTGTCCGATGCAGAGGTTTGTGATATTCCCTTCGGAGATTCATATTTCGCACTCTATGCGCAATTTGCTCAACAAGGGCAAATATAGCGTGGGCATGAACGAGGCTTTCGATAGGGTGATAGGAGAGTGCTCGAGACTGAGATACAACGAGGAGGGAGCATGGCTGGGCGAGGATATGATGGCGGCATATAAGGAGCTGCATCGCCAGGGATTTGCTGCCAGCGTGGAAGTGTGGGACGACGACGACAATCTGGTGGGCGGACTGTATGGTGTGACCATCGGGCGCTGCTTCTTTGGCGAGAGTATGTTTTCGCTGGTGCCAAGCGCAAGCAAACTGGCGCTGATATTTCTTGCGGAATTTATGGATAAGAATGGCGGAAGAATCATAGACTGCCAGTTTGAAACTCCTCATCTGAAATCTATGGGCGGAAGGTTTATAGATTATGAGGAGTATATGAAGATGGTGAGTGAAGAGTGAAGAATTTAAGTGAAGAGTGAAGAGGGAAGAGGGAAGAGTGAAGAATTTAAGTGAAGATGGAAGAGGGGGAGCATTCTGGGGTGATTGCTTTTTTGTCAAAGTTTATCGTAGGTTGGGATGTCTTTGAGAAATAAATATTTTTTGTTTTCATAATCCATCTTGCAGCAATAGTGTTGCAGACCATTGCTGACGATGAGATAGTCGACATGCAAGAGCATGTTGTAGACCGTGATCTGGTCGAAAACCTTTTGGGTAATCTTGATATGCGGCGCCTTATACTCTATAATCATTCTTGGAGCGAGGTTGCTATGGTAGAGCACGCTGTCGGCACGCAACGTTTTGTTGCCCACGGCGAGCTTTACCTCGTTTGCCATTAGCGATTGAGGATAGCCAAGATGGTCGGTGAGCAAATGCACGAAGTGCTGGCGCACCCACTCCTCAGGAGTTAGCGCGATGAATTTTTGGCGCAGGATATCCCAGATGGTGGGCTTTTCTGCCGATCCCGACAATTTTATTTCGAATGATGGTAGGTTTAATGGAATCATTTTAGTATTTTTGCATCATATTGCATCATTGTGCAACATATTGTAACGACGATGCAAAGATACAACAAACGATTTGATTAACTACATAATAATGGCGGAAAAGAAAAAATCAATGGGCTTCGACGAAATAATGCGCAACCTTAAGGCTGGCAACTTTTCACCTATTTATATATTAATGGGCAACGAGGCTTACTATATAGACAAGATCGCTGACTATATAGCAGAAAATGCGCTGGCACCAGAAGAGCGCGACTTTAATCAAGAGATTGTTTTTGGTGCCGACACCACGGCAACGCAAATTGTGGATATGGCAAAAGGCTATCCGATGATGGCTCCACGAAGAGTTATCATAGTAAAAGAGGCTCAGGGATTGAAGAATTTGGAGCCGATAGAAAAATATCTCGCAAATCCGTCAGCCACATCGCTGATTGTGCTGTGCCATAAAAATGGTACCATAGATGCAAGAAAGAAAATCATCGCTAAGGCTCAGGCGGTGGGAGTGGTGTTTGAAAGCAAAAAGCTGAAAGACTATCAGCTGCCATCTTTCATCGAGGGATATCTGAAAACTCGAAAGGCTGCCATCGAGAACAAAGCGGTGATGATGATAGCCGAGGCGGTGGGAGCTGACTTGAGTCGTCTGACTTCGGAGCTTGAGAAGATTCTGATTTCGCTTCCCGACAACGATAGGAGAGTGACGCCTGAAGTGGTGGAGGAGCAGATAGGAGTGAGCAAAGATTTTAATAGCTTCGAGCTTAGAGATGCCATCGTGAACAGGGATGTTTATAAGGCAAATCTTATCATCAAATATTTTGACAGCAATCCTAAGGCTGGTTCCCTCTTCTCAATTCTCCCGTTGCTCTTTAATTATTTCCAAAATCTGATGTTGGCATATTATGCGCCAGATAAACGTAACGAAAATAGCGTGGCAGAGCATCTGAATTTGAAATCTGTGTGGGGTGTTAAGGACTATATGACGGGTATGAGAAACTACTCTGGATTGAAGACTCTACAGATAATTTCCAAGATTAGAGAAACAGACGCCAAAAGTAAGGGTATAGACAACCCAAATACGCCTGCAGGAGAGCTGATGAAAGAGCTAATCTTCTTCATTTTGCATTGAAAATTGAGCCAAAAACATACTTTTTAGACTTAGAACAAGCGTCCCGCTGGGACGCTTTTTTTTGCCCTAACTCTCTGTAAACAAGCGTAGTGGGGCGGAATTAAGTGCGCTGAGAATCGCGTATTTAGTTTCGTTTGGATGGTTGGGCGAGAATATTTCGGTGGCGTTAAAAATGCCATTTTTCGCTTCTTGCAGATTTAGCATTCACTTTTATTAGTATTTAATAATCTAAAGTTTAGTTTTGTGTATAGCTTTTAAGATTTAATATTGTGAGTATTGAAATGTAGATAACTAAATCGTATATACCGTATATTATACGACTAAATACAAGGTTTTAAATGTAGATATTTAGATACTAAAAGTAAGATGTATAAATATACGTGCGTACTTTGGGTGACGTAACTTGCAGAAAAAGAGTGAGTTATGTTTTGTAAAGGTAGTTAGGTAGGCTTAAAAATGTGGCTTTTACATGCTAAAACTGCATATACACCATTTATACATATATTTAGGCTATAACAAGCCATTAAAACCCAGTAAATTGCATTAAAAACCCCAATGTTTAGTAGAATATAATTTTAGGCTCTAAATTTAGATACATATATTTAAACCTATATCTTAGTATAATCTAAATACGATATTCAAAACTCTAAATTATAAAATCTAAACATTACAAAACAAAAAAACGTTCACAAATGTTGTTTATATAAAATATTTGCTTTAACTTTGTAAACCGTAAGGAAATCATAAAAAATACCCTATTTTTAGGGTCTATCATAACAAAAACGCAATATGAAAGACAGAATTAGGAAGATCATGGAGAGCCAGCATATGACCCAACAAGTGTTCGCTTCGTTCATCGGAGTGTCGCCTGGAACATTGAGCAGCATCTTCACCGGACGTACTAACCCCACCCTCAACATAGTGGAATCTATAAAATCAAAAATTCCATCACTTTCTACCGACTGGCTGATGTTTGGTAAGGGGCAAATGTATCTCGATATTTCAGCCTCAGAGGATGGTGCTAACGGTCCGAAACTCAGCGAAGATGGGCAGCCTATGCTCGATTTTTCAGGTGCTAATAATTCTGCTCCTATTTCTGGTTCCTCTTCTACCCCACAAAATGAAGGCGGACTGTTTCAAGGAAGACAGGGTGTTTATGGTACACCAAATAATTATCCGCAAGCAGCTATCAAAATAACTGACAAATACGAGAGGAAAATTACCGAGATTCGCATCTTCTATGATGACCAAACTTGGGAAACTTTTGTGCCTAAGAAGTAGATGGAATGATGGCAATTTTTTGCGCTTGTGATGAAGATATAAGAGATGATTTTTATCCTTGGAAGAGATATATAAAGAATGATTTTTATCTTGGATTTGATATATAAAGAATGAGGCAACGAGGGGTGATATTGCGCCTGCTTGCTGCCTCATTTTTGATATATGAAAGATGGGCGAAGGTGGTTGCGAGCTCTTGATGGGGATGGAAGCGAAGTCGTAAAAACGACTTCGAACAAGGACGGAAGATAGATATAAAGATGATGGATATCATATAGCGCAATAAATAAAATGAGAGGATTTCTTTGCCATTGCGCTCGTTTGCATTAACTTTGCAGAAGAAATAAGGAGGATAATACCATAAATGAGGATAATACCATAAATGGGATTATACAATAAAGGAGGATTATACTATATTGAAGGATTAAACACCATATTATATTTATATATATGAAGAAATATTGTTTAGACCTCACGGTCAATAGCGTCGAGAGAGTTAGTCCGAAGCATGTTTTGCTTAAGCTATCGTGCAAGGATGGACTGCCAGAGATGCTTCCAGGACAGTTTGTGGAAGTTAGAGTTGACGATTCGCCAACAACATTCTTGCGCCGTCCGATATCTATAAACTACGTGGATGAAGCCAAAGGAGAACTGTGGTTGCTGGTGGCAACTATTGGTGATGGCACACGAAGATTGGGCAAGCTCGTGGCTGGCGACAACTTGAATTGCGTGTTGCCACTCGGTAATGGTTTCACAATGCCTAAGGATAGTAAAGCAAAGGTTTTGCTCGTAGGTGGAGGTGTAGGAGTGGCTCCGCTACTTTATTTCGGTAAGAAGATAAAGGAAGCAGGCGGAGAGCCAACATTCTTGCTTGGAGCACGTACAGCAACCGACTTGCTGGAGCTGGAAGAGTTTCGCGCCATTGGTCGTGTGCTCGTTACCACCGAAGATGGCAGCATGGGCGAGAAAGGTTTTGTGACCAATCATTCAGCCTTGGAGACAGAGAAGTTTGACCAGATTTCCACCTGTGGTCCTAAGCCAATGATGGTTTCTGTGGCACGCTATGCAAAGAGCCATGATATCGATTGCGAAGTATCGTTAGAGAATATGATGGCATGCGGCGTTGGTGCCTGCCTATGCTGTGTGGAGAACACTATAGAAGGCAATGTGTGTGTATGTAAAGAAGGTCCGGTGTTAAATATTAAGAAACTAAAATGGCAGCTTTAAGTGTAAAAATTGCTTCATTAGAGATGAAGAACCCCGTGATGACCGCATCGGGAACTTTCGGATATGGTTTAGAGTTTGCCGACTTGGTGGCTTTAGACGAGATTGGCGGCATTATCGTGAAGGGAACAACCCTGAAACCACGTGAAGGAAACGACTATCCTCGTATGGCAGAAACAGCGAGCGGAATGCTCAACTGCGTAGGATTGCAGAATAAGGGCGTAGACTATTTCTGCGAGCATATATATCCTCAGATTAAGGATATTGACTCAAGAATGATAGTGAATGTCAGCGGTGATTGTCCTGAGAACTATGCGCTCTGTGCAGAGAAGATTGATGCGCTGGAGAATATTCCTGCCATAGAATTAAATATCTCTTGTCCTAACGTTAAGGATGGCGGTATGGCGTTTGGCGTTACCTGCGAGGGTGCAGCAAGCGTGGTGAAGGCTGTGAGAGAGAAATACCACAAGACACTCATCGTGAAGCTTTCGCCAAATGTGACTAACATCGTGGATATTGCCAAGGCTGTAGAGGCAGAGGGAGCAGATTCTGTTTCGCTCATCAATACTTTGATGGGAATGTCTATTGACATAGAGCGTCGTTGCTCGCGCCTGAGCATTGGCACAGGAGGTTTGAGCGGTCCTGCCGTAAAGCCTGTGGCTGTGAGAATGGTTAACCAGGTGGCTAAGGGTGTGAAGATTCCTGTTGTCGGACTTGGCGGTATTTGCACAGCCGAGGATGCTATAGAATTCTTGATGGCAGGTGCTACTGCAATAGAAATTGGTACTGCCAACTTCCTCGACCCTACCGTAACGGTGAAGGTGAAGAATGGCATCAATGATTGGCTCGATGCTCATGGATGTGCATCGGTGCAGGAGATTATTGGCGTAGTGTAGGATATTCGATGTAGGATATTCAATGAAGGATATCCTAATGAATATTGAAAGAATAGATTTAAGGAGGAATAAAATAAAAAAGGTGCATCAAAGCTGAGATAAGCTTTAGATGCACCTTTTTAGTTTTTGCCTTTTTTAGTTAATACTTCGTTTGAAATATTACTTCTTTGAAATATTGCTTCGCTTGAAATATTGTTTTCGCTTGAAGTATTATTAAGCTTTAGGATTATCTTGCGATATGCTTCTTTCCATCCTTGATGTAGAGACCCTTTGGCGAAGATGTTTTTTTGCCTGTGAGGTCGTAGATGGCTGAAGAAGAAGTATTGTCGGCAGATGGAGTAGAAATGCCGTTGGCAACGTTGGAAACCACCTTTATGATACCCTTTGTGGCAAGTAGCGAAGTGTCCCAAAGTTGTGTGGCAGAAGGAGTGGCAGGCTGAATGTCGGTGAAGCCTGTGCCCTGGATAGCCGAAGCGAGATTGAATACCTTTATCTCAGTATCGTCGGCGATGGTGCCTGTGACATCCTCCATGTTTATAACCAATGTTGCATTATTGGCAGTCAGCTTACCCTTGATGGTGAGAGGCTGGCAAGAGCCAGATGCAGAGAGGTCTGCCTGTACGCTTCCGCTCACTACCACGTTGCCAGCAATGGTACCCTTGCCCGACAAGCTACCATTCTCCTTGATAGTCATGAGGCCTGTGCCCTGATTAGAGCCATCGATGATAAGGCGACCGCCAGTAACGATGGTAGTACCATTATAGGTGTTGCTACCTGTAAGGCGCCAATATCCGCTACCCTCCTTAACGATATTCACATTGCAGTTGTAGCCCGAAGCCGAGCAACGACGGTCGATAACGCCATTGAAAGTCTCGTTGGTGTTAGCATTACCCACCTGCCATGTCACGGTCTGTCCAGTAGTTTTCTTTGTGGTACCACCAAGATAAGTACCCTTGTCGCCACTTAGTCCGCCGAGCTTTATCGTAACGTTTGGATTCCAATGAGTTACGCGAGCGTTGCCCTTGAGATTTATCGAAGCGTTAGGAATACCACTATTATAGAGCATGAGCTGCGAACCATCCTTGTCGCTGTTTACGCCATTAGCCACGAGAGTGCCGTAGAAGCCGCTCCAGTCGCCGCTAACATATTCTCTGACGAAAGGAATCTTATATTCCAAAGTACCGCTACCAGTAACCTTGCACTTTAGCGAGCAGTTGCGCTGGATGGTGAAGGTGGAATAAGTATTCTCCAGCACTTCGATAGGGAATTCGTAGTTGAGATATTGGTCGTTAGAAGACTTTGTTACGAAGTTTCCTCCAGCCATCACCAGCTTAGGCGAAGTGTTGCCATCTTCTCCGAGATAAACATGCGACTTGGCAGTCATTTTCTTGATATATTCAAGCTGCAGAGTACCACTCTTGACGACGGTGTTGCCGGTATAGCTAAAAAACTTTGCGCTACCAGGGCGTACGATGCCGTTGCCATCAACAACAAAGTTGCCTGCGCCTGTGAATGCGCCGTTGAGGTTTAGGATAGCAGAGCTGTTGTCAACGCCAAGTGCTGTCTCTTTATACAATGTAGCACAGCGGTTTGTAGAAGCCGTAGAGCCAGTATAGTTCCACTTACCTCCATCCCAAATCCAGTTTTGCGCATATTCTATAGATGCACCAAGTGCACTTGGCTTGCCACCATCGGCAATAGACTGGAAGTTTACTACGCCATCGTGGATAACAGAAGCGCCAGTATACGAGTTTTCGAGTTTCAAGTTCAAGGCACCCTCGCCATCCTTGTTGAGCGATCCTGTGCCTGCGATGCTTCCTGCGCCCTGCAAGGTGACATTAGCATTACCCTTAACCACAACATTCTTTGGAGCCACCTCCTCAGTAACCATTATCAAGGTGTTTGTGGCAGGAGCTATCAGCACGTTGGCATCATCAGCAAAGGCTGCGGAGTTGTCGTTCCAGCAGAGGTCAGTATGGTTCCATTTCTGCATAGTAGCACCGCTCCATATGGCATCAGCATTATAGTTTTCGCAGTCTATCATCTCGGCATATTCTGGCTGAGTTTTAGCTGTGATGGTGTTGTATTCCGACACCACGTCGCCCTTGAAAGCAGCCAATCTTACATTATATAATGTGCCAGGCTTCAAGTTTTTGATGGTATAGCTCTCGGTATTGGCATCGATGCGTGCAATCTCCTTGAATGTTCCTTCCTCTTCCATCTCAAGGATAAAGCCATCCTCGTTGTCAGAAAGATCGTACCATGAAAGCGTGATGCTGTTGTCTTTTGACGATTTCTCGCTCAAGCACATAGGCTTTCTCACCAATGTAGGGATGGTGGTTGCCGAGATGCTATTTATATAGTTTTCGATATTTGCATATCCGTTTGCAGCTATTGTCATAGCATCATCCTTATTAGGGTCGGTGCCGTTAGCCTTTTCCCATTCGTCAGGCATACCATCGCCATCGGTATCCACAGGCTTATCGAAAGCCTCCATCTGCCATGCCGAAGGAGCGCCTATAGGCAACTGGCATTCGTCAGAGAGGAAAGTACCCTCTTTGCCATAGGTTCTGACCTCGCGAATCATGTAGTTGTCTGCCATGTCGCGATAAGGCAGACTTGCTCCAACTACAGGCAACAAGTTGGAAGCCAAGTCTTTAGCCTCCCAAGTGTCGAGAGTAGGGTAGTCGAAAGGCGTTTCATGGAATGTAGGACCGCCACCATAGTTGCTGCGTGAAATCTCTGTAGGGTCGAGTACGCCATTGAGGTTTTTGTCCTGTATGTTGTCAACGGCATAGATATGGAAATCAGCATTTCCACTTGTTATGGCATTGGCAGAACTTCCCGTCATTGGACCATTTATAAAGAGGTTGTTGGTGACGTTGGCATACGATGTGCCCTGCGAGTCGCCACCCATGAGATAGCAACCATTCTTCCAGTTGTAAACGATGTTGTTTACATACTGGTTTTTGCCCTTCACCTTGTTGTTACGAGTGCTGTTGTCGCAATAAAGGTTGCGATATAGAGTGATGTTGTCAGCCTGCATCAGACCACCAGCGCTATGCGACAGCAATCCCTGTCCCATGATAGAATTCGAGATTGTGATGTCACCGAGGTTGCCTTTGCCGTCCGGGTTGATTGAGAAAGTCTCATCCAATCCCCATGAGAACGAACAATGGTCAAAGATCATGTTAGTGCCGTTGGATATACCCGCAGCATCCTTACCGCTGTCGCCACCCTTTCCCATACGGAAGCGCATGTGGCGCACGATGATGTTGCTTGCTCCCGAAAACGAGACTCCATTGCCATAAACCACCACACCTTCGCCAGGAGCAGTTTGGCCTGCAACATAAAGATTTTTGGCAAATACAATACGACTGCTGATTTTGATAACTCCCGCCACATCAAAAACTACGATGCGGTTTGGTTGGCTTACGGCATCTCGAAGAGAGCCTTTACCAGAGTCGTTGAGGTTAGTTACATGGTAAACGCTACCAGAGCGTCCGCCTGTGGCAAAGCGTCCGAAGCCTTGAGCTCCAGGAAAAGCCAGCTGTTGTGCTTGCGCACATAGGCTTGCAGCAGCAAAAAGCACTACAAGCTTTGATTTGACATGCTTCATGTTAGTTTTAGTTTCTAAGTTTTTTTAGTAGAGTTTTTTTCTAGAAGTTCTAGATATTCTAGAAGTTCTAGATATTCTAGGTATTCTAGATTTTCTAGATATTTTAGCCTTAAAGCTTTATAGTCTTATTCATCAGGAAGTTGTCGAGAATTACCATGGCAGCCATGGCTTCCACCACAGGCACAGCCCTTGGCAACACACATGGGTCGTGGCGTCCGCGAGCCTTTAGGGTTGTAGGATTGCCCTCGAGGTCGAGAGTGTCTTGCTCTTGCAAGATTGTAGCCACAGGCTTGAATGCTATACGGAAATAGATATCTTGCCCATTGCTTATTCCGCCCTGTATGCCTCCGCTATGGTTTGTTGCGGTTTCGATGTTGCCATCATGGTTTACGAAGCGGTCGTTTTGCTCATTGCCAAAAGTGTTTACGCAATTAAAGCCTTCGCCATATTCGAAGCCCTTCACGGCATTTATGCCAAGCATAGCGCTACCCAATTGCGCATGCAGCTTGTCGAATTCTGGCTCGCCAAGTCCTGCAGGACAGCCCTTTATCACACATGTGATGATACCGCCTACGGTATTGCCTTCAGCCTTAACCTTGGCTATGAGATTTTCCATTTCCTTAGCCTTATCGCTATCGGGACAACGCACAATATTGCTTTCTGTGAGCGAAAGGTCGTATTTTGTATAGTCGTTGTCGAGAGCAATGTTGCCCACCTGCGAAGTATAAGCGCAGATGTCTATTCCCAACTGCTTTAGAGCCAATTTGGCTAGAGCGCCACCCACACATCTGCTTATCGTGATGCGTGCCGATGAACGTCCACCGCCGCGATGGTCTCTAACGCCATATTTTGTATGGTAAGTATAGTCGGCATGCGAAGGACGGAACAAACATCTCATATTCTCATAGTCTTGGCTATGCTGGTTAGTGTTTCTGACAATAAAGCCTATAGGGCATCCCGTCGATTTCCCTTCGAAGATGCCGCTCAGCAGTTCCACCTTGTCAGCCTCTTGGCGTCCGGTGGTGATATGACTTTGTCCAGGTCTACGCCTATTTAGCTCCTGCTGTATGAAGTCGGTATCGATATCTATGCCTGCAGGCATACCGTCGATTACACCTCCCACAGCTTCGCCATGACTTTCACCAAATGTAGTGAGGGTGAATAGATGTCCGAAAGTGTTTCGCATGTCTGTGTGTTGTTTTTATTATGGAGTAGGGAAATATGGGAAATCTCCCTACTTACCTTTTATTATATGGATTATTTTTAGTTCTCGTGGTGATGTCCGCAACCGCAATGACCATCTCCGTGACCATGACCTCCACAATGACCTTCGCCATGACCATGACCGCCACAATGACCATCACCGTGACCCTCGCAATGACCTTCGCCTTCGCCATGACCACCGCAGCCACCACCGCAGTTCTCGCAGCTACCGCCACAGCCACCTTCACCGCTCATAGCCTTTACGAGCGCTGCCATTTCCTCTGCTGTAGCCTCGTGGCTTTCGAGGATAGAACCCTTGAAGTTTAGAGTTTTGCCAGCCCAAGGGTGGTTGAGGTCTACAGTAACCTTGTCGTTACCAATCTTTACGATATTAGCAAAGAAGCGCTCGCCCTCAGCATTCTGCAATGGCACGATAGCACCTTCGAAGATATTCTCGTGGTCGAATTTGCCATTGTGCGAGAATATAGCCTTATCCAAGTCGAAAACTCTTTCAGCCACGTGCTCGCCATAAGCCTGTTCTGGAGTCAGTGTGATGTCATATTCTTCGCCTGTCTGCTTCTCTGCCAAGAGTTTCTCAAATTCGTCGAGAGCCACTCCCATGCCAGAGATGAAAGCGAATGGAATACCAGGCTGAGTCTCCTCGAGGAGCTCCTTTTTGCCATCTGTAACGTCGTAAAGCTTATATGTAGCCTTGATGTACTTATTAGTCATTTTACTGTTGTTTTTCTATTATATTATAATGTATATTATGCTGTTTAGCGTGCAAAGTTAAACAAAAAAAACGATAAACGTCCATAGTTGCAATATAATTTTGCAAAGTCATAGTATCAAATAGTAGCTTTAAACTGTAACTTCGTTGACATGTATCAAAAAAAGGGGTTACAAAACGAAAATACAGTCGAAAAAGCTTGCTTGTACAAAATCGATGGTATAACTTTGCACCCAGAAAACAGAGATAAAGGTATCAGAGGATACCACAGGATGACAGGACCAAAGGATAACAAAACGGTCCTAATGTTTAATTTAAAAAACATGAGATTATGAAAAAGATTGTATTGACACTCGTAGCAATGATGAGTATGACAATGGCTTTTGCCGGTAATACTAACGCTAAGGCAGCTGAGATGGAAAATGCTTACGATATGCATATCAATATTCGCCGCCTCGCTACAACATTAGGTCTTAACACGGACCAGATGGAAAGTGTAAACGATTTGTATGGCAACTTCTGTGTAGAGATGCTCAACGCTTCTGCAGCAAAAGATGAGGAAAAATCAGAGATGGTTGATACAGCTGTGAAGAGAAATCTTACATATATGGCTCACGTTCTCGATAATAGCCAATTGAAGAAGTATACATTGCTCCTCAACACTACTCTTAAGAACCGCGGCTTGAAGAAGTAGTAAATGCAAATTGATTAATGAAAGATTAATTCTAGGAATAGATTTTAGGTAAAAAGAATGTTTTAGCAGCCATATATAGATGGCTAAGTAGTAAATTTAAAATTAAAGAAAGGGTAACAATTATGAAAAGTTTTATGAAAGCAGTAAAGAACTTGTTGAAGTCTTATTTCAAGAAGAACTATGAAATGAATAAGTCTGTATACGATGCAGGTCTTACATTGTGCTAAATGTTTGATAAACAAAACGATAGTATAATAGCATAGAAATATACAACACCACGCAAGTTGGTGTTTCACAAAGAAAAGCTCTCGTGCCTCGTGGCATGGGAGCTTTTTTCGTTTAATAGCTATAGGCTATTTTTCTGTTTGAAAATTTGCATGTAAATGTGTAATTGATTAATTTTGCATAAATTAAGTCCACAATTACTTAATCCCACTCTCTACGATGAAAGAATTATTATTTGTATGTATAGGAAGCTTCTTTGGCGGCGGCATGCGCTATCTCTCGGGCAAAGGCATTGCCTTTTTTATGAACACCCAATTGCCTTTGGCTACATTGGCTGTCAACGTAGTTGGTAGTTTTCTGATAGGCTTGCTCTCGGCTATGGCGCTTAGTAATAATATCTCGCCAACCACTAAACTACTTCTAATAACAGGATTCTGCGGAGGCTTCACCACCTTTTCTACCTTTATGAACGAGAATCTTCTCCTTGCTCGCGGCGGACAATTAGCTTGGGCTATTGCCTATACTGTGGCAAGCATTTCCTTGGGCATTATAGCCTTGATAGCAGGCTATAAGGTTGGAAGCTAATGCTTGAGCTCCTTTCTCTTATTCATAAATACCCACAAATTCTAAGCAGATATAAATACCCACAAATCCTAAGCAGATATAAATTCCACGAATCCTAAGCATTTAATGAAAAAAGCAATTCTTATATTCCTTCTTGTTGCATGCCAGCTTTCTGCCTTTGCTCAGCGAGCAGCCCTCGGTAAACTGTCGCCGTGGGTGCGCTCTATAGTTGCCGAGCAACGCTTGTCGGCATCTGTACAGAAGAGCAATGGCAAGAGCTTTGCCAAAAATAAGGTTGATGCTAATAACATATCGCCATCGCCTATGCTCACAGCCTTTGTGCGTGCAGAGGGCAATGTAGATTCTCTTTTCTCAGCCAATGGTTGTCAGCAGTTGCTTAGTTGTGGCGATATATATATTGTTGCCATGCCAATCAGCAATATTGCGGCATTATCGCAGAATAGCCAAGTTAGCCGTATCGAATCGCAGCGTGGCACACATGCTTTGATGGATATTTCTGGAGCTTACCTCGGTGCCACCAAAGCCTATCAAGGTCTTTCGCTTCCTCAAGCTTACACAGGCAAGGGCGTGATGGTAGGCGTGATGGATATTGGTTTCGACCTCACCCATCCTAATTTCTACGACCGTTCTGCCACCAACTATCGCATACGCAGTTTTTGGGATCAGCTTTCTGCCGACACCCTTAACTCTGCACACTATGTTGGTCAGAGCTATCATGGCAAAGAGGCTTTGCTTCGTTATGCTCACTCTCGCGATGGCTTAGACCAAACTCACGGCACACATACCCTTGGCTCGCTTGCAGGCTCAGGCTTCGATAGTCCTTATCGAGGCATAGCCTACGAGAGCGACATCTGTATCGTTGCTAATGCCACCGTCGACGATGTAGCCTTCATCGATACTGCCGACTATTATAAATTCACCTATGCCACAGATGCTCTTGGCTTTAAGTATATCTTCGATACTGCCGACAGCCTTGGCATGCCTTGTGTAGTGTCGTTTAGCGAAGGTGCACCACAAGATTTCCGTGGCGACGACCAACTATACTTTGCCATGCTTGATAGCCTTACAGGCCCTGGTCATATCCTTGTATCGTCGGCAGGCAACAATGGTCTCATACCATCTTATATCCACAAGCCATTGGGCGGTGAAAGTCGTGGTAGCTTTGTTTGGACTTCTGCCAACCGTGCATCGTTCACCATTAATAGTCTTGGTGGTTCAGCCTTGCGCACAGTATTCTACCATGACACCGATGTTAATGATACTATCATCATAAAAACTTCAGAAGTATTAGCAGCCGAAGACTCTATGCTCATCGACTCCACCATTATAGCTGGACAAAAACTATACATCACCATCTCTGCCTACGACAACTGCTATGATGCTTCGCGTCAGGTCTACTATGTGCAGTTTCTGAGCTTTGGTCGTCTTGATGCCTTAGGCAAAATGTCGGTAGAGATTATTGGCAAAGATGCTGATGCTGAGCTATATTGCGACGAAGGATATCTTGTTGCCAACGATTTGAATCCTGCTCTTCAGGATGCAGAGTGCACACATAATATCAATTCTCCATCTGCCGCACCTTCTGTTATCTGCGTGGGTGCCAACAGCTATCGTCAAAGCTTCGAAAACTATCTTGGCGACTTGCGCACCTACGACATGGGAACAAATGGTCAGCGTGGCGAATATTCTTCGGTTGGCCCTACCTTCGATGGACGCATTAAACCAGATGTTATGGCGCCAGGCACAAATGTCATCTCATCATATTCCAGCTATTATCTCGAAAACCATCCGCAGGCTTCCGACATTCTCTCAGATGTTGCCCACTTCGATTTCCAAGGTCGCACCTATGCTTGGAATGCCAATTCCGGCACCTCTATGGCTTCGCCTATAGCAGCAGGAGTGATAGCTCTGTGGTTGCAAGCTTGCCCTACGCTCACTCCACAGGATGTTATGCGCATCATCTCGCACACCTCGCGCCGTATAGACCCTACGCTCTCATATCCCAACAATTTCTATGGCTATGGCGAGATAAATGCCTATGCGGGCTTGCTCTATATCCTTGGCATCGATGGTATCACTGACATTTCGCATTCCACGCCTCGCAATGTCACTCTCTCGCCATTATCGGGTGGCAGACTAAAATTGGCGTTTGCTTCTCAGCCTTCGCAATCGCTTACAGCTACAGTATATTCGCTTTCGGGCAATATTATTGATTCTCAAAGCTTTATGCCTACTGCCGATAGCCATGTGTTGCAGTTGCCTGCTTCGGCAAGTGGAGTAGTGGTGGTGCAGATTTCGGGCGAAAAACAATATCAAGGTTCACAACTAATAAGGATTTCAAAATAAAACATACAAAAAACTAAAAAGACAATGAAAAAGATTAAGTTCTTAGTTATTGCTGCCATCACAGCAGTTTTGATGTCGGCATGTGGCACCACGCAGACTGTGCCACTCACAGGTCGTAAACACAACCTTCGCGTCACCGATCAACAAGTGTTGAGCCTTAGCTCACAGGAGTATACCAAGTATATGGCTTCTGCTAAGAAGTCTACCAACTCTGCCAACACCGCCATGGTGCAGCGTGTGGGCAAGAATCTTGCTTCTGCCGTAGAAACCTATCTCAAGAACAATGGTTTTGCTTCAGAAATCAGCAATTTCTCTTGGGAATTCAACCTTGTGCAGAATAATGAGGTTAATGCCTTCTGTATGCCTGGTGGCAAGATTGTAGTCTACGAAGGCTTGCTTCCTTACACTCAGAATGAGACTTGTCTTGCCATAGTTCTTGGCCATGAGATTGCGCATGCTGTAGCCAAGCACTCTGCCGAACAACTTAGCAAGCAGATGAATCAGCAGACTGGCACTCAGATACTTGGCTCTGTTCTTAATCAGGCTGTTGGCGATGGTGTCGGCGATTTGGCATCAGCCGTAGCTGGACAGTATTTCTCATTCCGCAACCTTAAATATTCTCGCGACAATGAGTTGGAGGCCGACTATATGGGTCTTGTCTTTGCAGCCATGGCAGGCTACAATCCTCAGCAGGCAATACCTTTCTGGCAGCGCATGTCGCAGAATAGTTCTTCGCAGAGCGACTTCTTCAGCGACCACCCATCAGACGCTAAGCGTATCGCAGCTCTTCAGCAGCACATGCCTGTAGCCTTGAAATACTATCAGGCTGCAAAACCTGCTATCACAACAACAGCTAAGAAGACTACAACTTCTACCAAGAAGACAACCACCAAGAAGACAACCACCAAGAAGTCTACTTCTACCAAGAAGACAACAAGAAGATAATCCGTAGCTTTCTTAGTATAATCCATAAAACGAAAATAGCGATGACACAATCTCGTGTCATCGCTATTTTCGTTTAAGATATTATTTCTTTTTCAGAATCCTGTCCAACTTGCAAAAAATATCGTCCTCAGTTTCGTATGGCAGTATGGTGAAATAAGCATTGCCGTTTAGCATAGCCGAGAGATTCGACTTGTTTTTATCATAGAAAATGTATACCGGAATGCCGCGAGCTTCGGCATACGCCAATTCGTAGCCTACACCAAGCGAAGGACAAGTGCACTCTGCAATAACCATATCGCTCTCTCTGAGCCATGCAGTATCTTGCTCATAGATTTTGGTGTCGGAGGCCTTGTTCTTTGACTCTAAGCTCAAGTCAGGCTTGCCAATATGCTCCGTCAGCACAATATCAGTCTTTTGGATATAGCTTATCATCCTCTGATACAATGCTGCATCAACTCTACCGCCTCGGATTGAGCCTGCGAAATATATTTTCTTCTTCATGTTTGTTATAGCCTTCCGTTGCAATAATTCATTTCTGATAGCTCACACCATCCGGCATCCCTTACCTCCTTTAAGAATAGTCGGGCACACATTTCCGCATCGTCGCCTGCACGATGGTGTTTGCCTTCTGGTATTTCAAACTGCGCACAAAGATAGTCGAGCGAGTTGCAACCAAAGTCGTAGTTGTGGCGTGCAGCACGCAGCGAGCAATAATAGTCTATCTCCGGTTTCTCCAAGCCATAAAGCTCCAGCGACTTTCTGATACACGAAATGTCGAATGCAGCATTATGAGCCACCAATACTGGTGTCTCGTCGAGATATTCCATAATCTCTTCCCATACCTCAGGAAACTCAGGCGCATCCCAAGTATCCTCTGGTCGTATGCCGTGAATCTGTATATTATAATATGAGTAGGCATTATCTTCAGGTCTCACCAACCACGATTTTGTTTCCACCACCTTCCCGTCTTTAACTACGCAGATGCCAGCCTCGCAAACCGATGCTCGCTTACCAGTAGCCGTCTCAAAATCTATTGCTATAAAATTTAGTCCTTGCATGATACTAAGGTTTCTTTACTTTTCATACTTCCTATGAAAATAATGGGCTGAAAAATGAATATAGTCTCGATGGCAAATGAAGCAGGCTTCGTTGGCACTTGAAGCTTACTTCGTTGGCACTTGAAGCAGGCTTCATTTTTTAGCTATTTTTTAGCCAATTTTTTAGATTAAGGTTTTAACCTGTTATTCTCACTATTTCAGCCTTATCATTCTCGATATTATTAGTCGCTTGTATTGTCGCTTAAATTCGTCTGGCAAGAATGAGGCGTCGATTAATTCTATCCATTTGATGAGAGCTTTGCGGAACTTCTTGGCTATGTTGTCGAGCACTTTCTCGTTTACTCCCGATGCTATTATTGAGTGCTCAAAGTCGCTACGCTTTAGTTTTGCTTTCTTGCCATTTAGCGTTAGCGCCAGTTCTTCTTTGTCTTCAGGCATGGCAATGGCTGTTGAGAGCAAGTCGTAGGCGGGGGTGAGACTATAGCCAAGCGGAGTTTTATAGAGCGAGAAGTTTTTGAGGTGCATATCGGAGTTGCCCGTTATCCATGAGAATACCACCACTTCCCAAAAGTTCACAAGGTCGAGTTGTGGTGTGGCAGAATATGTTTTTATTTGCCTTGCTATTTGCTCATACGACCCCTTGTATTTATATTCTGTTAGGCGTTCCGACAGTTGGCACATGTCTTCCATGGCTATCTTAGAGCCATCGCGGTCGCGGTCGATGCGGCGAGTGATATAGCATAGTTCGCCATCGGTAAACCGAATAAGCGAATGTGGCACAACGGCTATCTTTGCAGCCTCTGCCATGTGCATGGTCACGTCTTCTAGTTCAGGCAGAGCACGATAGGCATCAGTCTGTGGCTTAAGGATATAGCGTCCCCATAGTCCTACGATGGTAAATCTGTCTGGCTCGTTGCGACCACCAGGGTTTACATCGAGCGACAGCTTAGCCTGAACACCTGTAAGCGTGGTTTGCGCCCTCACCACCTGTTTGGCGAGGTCGGCAATTTGGCTACGGCGATAGGGGAGGATTGGAGCCTCTTTTATGCCAAATAGTTTGTGGGCGCAGGCAGGATGAAAATCCGTCTGCCCCTCTTTCAAAGGCTTATAGCAATATAGACATTTGTTCATGATGGTAAGGATTTTTAATTTTCGTCGGTTGGCACCACACTCACCGCTCCTATGCAGTCTTTGCAGCATGCAAGCAATAGCGACATGCGGTCGCGTTGGTTAATCTTCCAACTGCGCTCAGCTATATTTAGCAACCACCCTTCTGGAATTAGTCCGTCGAAAAATGGAAAGAGCACTTTGTCTTCGTAAGGCTCCTCGCGCAGAGGCATGGTTAGGCTAATAGGCTCGGCATCAGTCTGTTGTAGATACTCAGTGTCGTAGACGAAGGAGAATCCATCCTCATTTTCTGTCAGTATTCCGGCATAGCGGTCGTACATGAAAATCTTGGCACTCTTCATACTTTTCTTTATTTAGGCTTTAGTTCTACTTACTCTTTGTTCACAGGCACCGCTCCTACCTCATGCCCAAACAAAGCCAATACTTGGTTTACTTTGTCGAGGCGTAGTGTGGGTTTGCCCTGTTCCAGTTCGCGCACAAACCTTAATCCCACTCCCGATTTCTCTGCGAGGTCAATCTGAGTGAGGTTAAACATTTTGCGCCTTTCTTTTATGAATGCAGCTATTGATGTTTCCATATCAAGTTGTTATAAACAATTATACCCTTTCGGGTGCAAATATAATACTTTTATTTTATATTGCACCCGAAAGGGTATAAAAAATATAGTTCTCTTTATAAAAATCGTTTTTTATTTAGGGAAATAAGACACGCAGGCTGCGAAAATTAGTTGCCTGCCACCAATACCTGCAATATGCGCTCTGCGCTACGTCCGTCCCAACGGTCAGGAATCTGTGCCTTCTTCCACTTGTTGTTTCTAATGGCATCGATAGCTGCAGTAATCTTCTCGGGGTCTTCGCCCACAAGCTCGTTGGTACCAACCTTCACGGTTTCTATGTGCTCGGTATAGTCGTTGAGAGTGAGACAAGGTACACCATTGAATGTAGCCTCCTCAGCCACATTGCCAGAGTCGGTGATTACGCCAGCAGCATGAGCTGCGAGCCATCCAAACTCAAGGTAGCCCACAGGTTCTACGATATGGAACACGCCCTTAAGTTCTGGTTCCAAAGCCTCTTCCACGGCCTTGCGAGCCAATCCTCTGAGTGGTGCCACCACAGGCATTCCTGTTGCTGCCTTAGCCACGGCATTAACCATAGCGTGCAGACCTTCGGTATCAGCGATAAGCGCTTTGCGATTTAGGGTGAAGAGCATGTAGCCACCCTCTTGGAGTCGTAGACCCTCGAGCGGACTTGGATCTTGCCATTTGCCGTGCATAAAGCGTAGGTTGTCGATGAGAGTGTTGCCCACCATATAAACCTTAGAAAGCTCAGCACCTTCGCGGTTGGCAATAGAGTTGTTGCTCATGCCTGCTGTGAACAGAATGTCTGATAGTCCGTCGATCACCAGGCGATTAATCTCTTTTGGCATAGAAATGTCAAACGAACGTGTGCCAGCAGCGATATGAGCCAACTTTATGCCCTGCTTCTTTGTTACTATGGCAGCAGCCATGGTAGATGCAAGGTCGTCTACCACTACCACAATATCCGTTTTGCGATGGCTGAGATAATGTTCGAATAGCGACATCACACGACCAGTAAGCTCGTTCAGGTTTTCGCAGTCAACGCCCAAGCAAACATCCGGCTTGCGCAACTCCAAATCGCTGAAGAGCGAAGCTTCGAGTGTAGGGTCGGTTTCTGTACCTGTATATACTAATGAGCAATGAATGTCGTGCCCTTCTTTTTGGCTTTTGTCTATAGCCCTAATGAGTGGAGCCACCTTGATAAAGTTAGGTCTGGCTCCGCAAACTATGCATATTTCCATGATGTTATGTTTTTGTTTTTTACAAAGATACTGCAAGCGAATGGAATGACAAAGAAAAATACGCAGTTTTTTCTTTGTACATTCCTGAGCGCCGCGTATCTTATTAAAAGATACTGCAAGTTTTTTGTATTCTGCGTATTTTTTTTGTATTTTTGCACGGTAAACTATAATTTTGAACTTAATACACATAAAATAGACATGGGATTTTTGAAATCATTGTTCGGTGTTACCGACGATAATGCCGCTGACGAGAAGAAGCAGTCGGCAGACAAAGACTTTGAGATATTAAAGAATGATGGCATTCGTGCGTTGCGCCAATGCCAATGCAATGCAGACTATGCTGTGAAATGTTTCGAGCATGCTTTGGCTATCAAAGACGATGCCGAAGTGCGCGAGCAGTTGGCTGTGGCTTTATATCAGCTTGGCGAATATGCGCAGTCGGCAGAGCAATATGGCAAGCTCGTAGAGCTGGAGCCTGACAATGCAGCGCTTATAATGCGCAAGGCAGAAATGGCATATTTGGCAGACGAATATGATGTTGTTACAGCAGATTGCGCCCGCATCCTGGAGTTGCAGCCCGACAATAGTCGTGCCTGCTTGCTCTATGCTCGTGGCTACATGGGCAATGGCAATGATATTCCAGCCATCGCTATGCTCACCAAGGCTATTGCTTTGGATGCCGACAACTTGGATGCCTACTTGCTCCGCGGTCAGCAACTGCTTAAGCTTGGCGACAGCAATGGTGCTAAGGAAGATGCTGAGAAGTTGGTAGCCGAGGCTCCAGATAGCGAAGAGGCTCAGTTGCTCTTGGCTCGTGTCAACGAAGCGTTGGGCAACCACGAGGAGGCTATTAATATATATAATAAGGTGGTAGACCTAAATCCTTTCAGCGTTGAGGCTTTCAGAGAGCGTGGAGCTGTGAAGTTGGCTATGGGCGACAAAGAAGGAGCCGAAGCCGACATGCGCCAGGTTCTTGAAATAGCTCCAGACACCCTTGATGGCACCACAGGCGATTTCACAGCCGAAGGTCGTGAGGGAATACAATGCAAGGTGGAGCAAGCTTATAAGAATATTAATCCGCTGGGATTGTAAGTGAAGAGTGAAGAACGAAGAGTGAAGAATATAATGGCTTTAAGGGTAAAAACTACAATTTGCAACTACAATGAGCAAAAAAACAACAAAATGTTTGCATCATTGAAATAAAAGTCATATATTTGCAGCGTAAACAATAAAAATCAATAAGCGCTAACAATAAAAAACAACAAGCGCTAAACAAAACAACGATTGATATGAAGAATCTATATGCATCTTTTTACTACTTTTACTTTTACTTTGCAAGCATTTGTAAAGCGGGAAGTTGCGTGTAGATTTCAACTTAGGATTTAAAAAGAAACAATAACATACGAAACGGTCCCGCCCTATAACATAGAGCAGGACCGTTTTTCAGTTTAATCTTTAACCCTAAAAACAACACCTCCTAAAACAAACACCTCCTAAAAACAAACACCCCCGAAACATCCCCGAAAAGAAAGCTGAATACAAAAAAACAATATATAGACATGAAACGAATAGCAATACAGGGAGTCATCGGGTCGTTCCACGACATTGCAGCACACCAATATTTCGAAGGTGAACAAATACAGCTAATCTGCTGTTCTTCGTTTGAAGAGGTGTTTGAGAATATCAAGCGCGACCCTACCGTGATAGGTATGCTGGCAATAGAAAACACCATCGCTGGTTCGCTCCTCCACAACTATGAGCTATTGCGCGACAGCGGCACTACCGTTGTGGGCGAGCATAAATTGCACATACAGCATGCCATAAGCTGTTTGCCAGACGACGATATCACAACCATCACCGAGGTTCACTCGCATCCTGTGGCTCTGATGCAATGTCGCAACTACATCTCCAACCATCCCGACCTCAAGGCTGTGGAAGCTGAAGATACAGCTGGAGCTGCTGAGTTTATTCAGCGCCACCAATGCCACGGATGGGCTGCCATCTGCCACGCTGAGGCTGCACGCCATTATGGCTTAAAGGTGTTGGAAGACCATATCGAGGACAATAAGCACAATTTCACCCGCTTCCTCGTAGTCTGCAATCCTAACAAGGCCGACCTGCTTCGCCCTGTGTCGAAAGCCAATAAGGCAAGCCTTGTGTTCTCGTTGCCTCACGATGAAGGTTCGCTGTCGAAGGTGCTCACAATATTGAGCTTCTACGATATCAACCTCACCAAGATACAGTCGTTGCCTGTTATCGGACATGAGTGGGAATACCTATTCTATGTAGACGTTACTTACAGCGACATCGTGCGCTACCGCCAGTCGATAGACGCCATAATACCATTGACCAAGGAACTCAAAATCTTAGGAGAATATGAAGAGCGTTAAACCAGCCGACCGACTATCGGCAGTACAAGAATATTATTTCAGTCGCAAACTTAAAGAAGTGGCAATGCTAAATGCGCAGGGACAGGATATCATCAGCCTTGCCATCGGTAGTCCCGACATGCCACCATCAAAGCAGACAGTAGACAAACTTTGCGAAACTGCAGCTCAACCTACAGCCCACGGCTATCAGCCTACAGTAGGTATTCCTGAATTGCGACAGGCTATGGCAAATTTCTATAAGCGTTGGTATGATGTAGACCTCGACCCTAAGACTGAGATTCAGCCTCTTATCGGTAGCAAGGAGGGCATTCTGCATACCACTCTCGCTTTCTGCAATCCTGGCGACGAGGTGCTGGTGCCAAATCCCGGTTATCCTACTTACACCTCTTTGAGCAAGATTCTCGGGGCCAAGATCGTAAACTACAATCTGCGCGAGGATAATGGATGGCAACCCGACTTCGAAGAGCTTGAGAAGATGAATCTCGACCGCGTGAAGTTGATGTGGACAAACTATCCTAACATGCCTACAGGCGGCAATGCTCGTATGGAGACCTACGAAAAGTTGGTCGACTTTGCTCGTCGTCATGGCATCGTGGTTGTCAACGACAATCCATACTCATTCATCCTCAACGAGGGCAAGAAGATGAGCATCCTGCAGGTGCCTGGCGCCAAGGAGTGCTGCATAGAATTCAACTCTATGTCTAAGAGCCACAACATGCCAGGATGGCGTGTCGGCATGTGTGCTTCTAATCCTGAGTTTATCTCATGGATATTGAAGATTAAGAGCAATATCGATAGCGGAACATTCCGTGGCATACAGCTTGCTGCAGCCGAAGCTCTCAACACCAACGACGATGCTTGGCATAAGGAATACAACGTAGAGAACTATCGTCGCCGTCGCAAGATAGCCGAAGATATAATGACAGTCTTAGGCTGCACCTTCGACCCTTCGCAGGTAGGCATGTTCCTTTGGGGAAAGATTCCTGAGAAGTATGCCAACGTAGAAGACCTCACCGAGCGCATCCTTCATGAGGCTCGCGTATTCGTAACTCCAGGCTTTATCTTTGGCTCCAACGGTCAACGCTATCTCCGCATAAGTCTTTGTGCTAAGGACGAGAAAATGGCTGAGGCTTTGCAGAGAATAAAAGCCCTAAAGTGGGAGTAAGAGTGAAGAACGAAGAGTGAAGAGTGAAGAATGAAGAACGAAGAGTGAAGAATTCTGAAACAAAACAATAACAACTATAAACACAGCAAGATTATGGAACTTGAACTTGAACCGTTAAACTTACCTTGTGATAACGAACGCCCATTCGTGATTGCCGGTCCATGCTCGGCAGAAACCGAAGAGCAAGTGATGACAACAGCAAAGCAGCTGGCAGACAAAGGTTGCCACATGTTCCGTGCCGGAGTGTGGAAACCTCGTACCAAGCCAGGAGGCTTCGAAGGTAATGGCGAGGCTGCTCTCCCATGGCTCAAGGCCGTGAAGGAAGAAACAGGCATGCTAATCGCTACCGAGGTGGCTACACCAGAGCATGTAGAGCTTTGCTTGAAATATGGTGTCGACATTTTGTGGATAGGCGCACGTACCACCGCTAATCCTTTTGCTATGCAGGCTTTGGCTGATAGCATGAAGGGCATCGACAACCCTGTGTTTGTAAAAAACCCTGTCAACCCCGACCTCGAACTCTGGATTGGCGGTATGGAGCGTATTAATCAGGCTGGCGTAAAACATATGGCAGCTATTCATCGTGGATTCTCAAGCTACGACAAGAAGATTTATCGCAACCTTCCTATGTGGCAGATTCCTATCGAGTTGCGTCGCCGTATTCCTAACCTCCCTATCATCTGCGACCCAAGCCACATCGGTGGTCGCCGCGAGCTCATCGCACCATTATGTCAGCAGGCTATGGACCTTGGCTTCGATGGTCTTATCGTTGAGAGCCATTGCGACCCAGATAGCGCATGGAGCGATGCTAAGCAGCAGGTTACACCAGATGTTCTCGACTACATCCTAAGCCTTCTTCAGGTGCGCAGCGAATCTGTAACAACCGAAGGTATCTCGCAGTTGCGTCATCAGATAGACGATCTCGACAACCAGCTCATGGAACTTCTCTCTAAGCGTATGCGAGTATGTCGCGAAATCGGACAATACAAGAAGGAGCACAACATGACCGTGCTTCAGTCTGCTCGCTACAACGAAATCCTTGAGAAGCGTGGTGCACAAGGCACACTTTGCGGTATGGATGCCGACTTTGTGGCTCATGTCTACGAGCTTATCCATGGCGAGAGCGTACGTCAGCAGATAGAGATTGTAAACAAGAACTAAGTCTTTTTTTCAGCATAAGGCTATGAAAATATTGATAATGGGAGCGGGCAAAATGGGTAGCTTCTTCATCGACCTGCTATCGTTCGACCACGAGGTGGCGGTTTATGAAAAAGACCCTAAGCGCCTACGCTTCACTTACAATTGTCAACGCTTCACCAAGGTCGACGAAATCAAGGAGTTCAAACCAGAGCTCGTCATCAATGCCGTGACGGTGAAATACACCATCCCTGCATTCAAAGAGGTGTTGCCATATCTTCCCGACGACTGCATCATCAGCGACATCAGTTCTGTAAAGACCAATCTCAAAGAGTTTTATGAGCAGACGGGCCATCCATACGTGTCTACACACCCTATGTTTGGACCAACCTTTGCCAACCTCAATCAGTTGAGCCAAGAAAATGCCATCATCATCTCTGAGGGCGACTATATGGGTCGCATATTCTTCAAGGATTTGTACCAGAAGCTTGGACTCAACATCTATGAGTACACCTTCGAGGAACACGACAAAACGGTGGCTTACTCTCTGAGTATTCCGTTTGTCTCAACCTTCGTCTTTGCAGCCGTGATGAAACATCAGGATGCTCCTGGCACCACCTTCAAGCGCCACATGCAGATTGCCAAGGGTGTGTTGTCGGAAGACGACTACTTGTTGCAAGAGATTCTCTTTAACCCCTACACCCACGACCAAGTGTCGCAGATACGCACCGAGCTGAAGGAACTCCTCGATATCATCGACAACAAGGATGCTGTGCGCATGAAAGCATACCTGACAAAGATACGCAATCATGTCAAAGAATAATCCATTAGGTGCCAACCTCTCTTTGGCTCCTATAAAATAAATAATGTATAAAAATAGCTCTCGATATAAGTATTTATGTCGAGAGCTATAATGCGTTATATATAATACGCCCATAATACCCCATTTACAACTATCATCAACTAAAAATTTGATTATTAACAAAATACCAAAACAGAAATGAACTTAAAAACTAAAAATCTGTTGCTCACGGCTCTTGCATTGCCAATGTCGCTCGTTGCCAATGCTGCTGCCGACTGGCAAAGCAAATGGTGTGTGGAGTCTGAATCTCCTAACTACAAGGTTACACAACTTGGTGGCGACACTCTTGAAATTCTTTCGCCAAAGGGATTAACACTATGGCATCGCCAAAAACTTAAAGGCGATATGACTGTAGAATATGATGCCTGTGTGGTCGACGAGGGTAAGCCTGGCGACCGCCTTAGCGACATGAACCTCTTTTGGATGGCTTCCGACCCTAAAGCTAAAGACATTTTCCAGCGAATGGCGCAGCGCAATGGCGTATTTGCCAACTGTAGCCAACTTCAGCTCTACTATCTTGGCTATGGTGGCAACTACAATTCTACCACCCGTTTCCGTCGCTATCATGGCGAACCTAAGCCTGCTATTGTCAAAGAGTATACAGATGCCGACCATCTGCTAAAACCTAATCATTGGTATCATCTGCGTGTGCAGAGCCTAAAGGGGTTGGTAAACATCTATGTAGATGGCAAACTCATTGTTTCTTATCGCGATGCTAACCCTCTTACCTCAGGATGGTTTGGCTTCCGCACCACATTGTCGCGCACACGCATTGCCAACTTCACTTTGCGCAAGTCTTCATCCACAGACGTGCCACTTCATTGGGTAGGCTCTGTGCCTGAGGGTATGCAGATGCCCGTTAGCTTCGGCATTCCTTTTGCCAAGGGCGAACTTCGCAAGCCTTCCGACTACAAGCCTCGTGGCATGGCTGCCGACACTTGGACCACAGCTATGTGGCCTGACGGTAGTGTGAAATGGCTTGGCGTGGCAGGCGTTACTGGTAGCATGGCTACTATGCAGCGTCCGGTTGTAGATGCTAACACCATCACCATCGACAACGGCAAACTAAAGCTCTACGTCGCTCGTCATGGTCGCAATCTCATCGACTCTCTTATTATGGATGGCAAGAAGATTTGCGATGGCGCACATCTCGTGGCTACCACCACCAATGCCACTTACGCCTCGGTTGTTGATAGCGCCGTGGTAGAGCGTGCAGGTTCTTCGCGCGCGTTAATAAAAATATGTGGAAGCATGAGCGATGGCTCTCGCCGTTGGTTGCCTTTCACACTCCGCCTCTATGCTTATGCTGCCAACGAGCAGTTGCGTATGGTTCATTCCTTCATCTATGATGGCGACCAGGACAAAGACTTCATAAGCTCTCTTGGCCTAACCTTCGATGTGCCTTTGCGTAAAGAGGCATACAATCGTCATGTTATGTTTGCTATGGATGGCGGTAAAATGTGGCACGAGCCTGTACAACCTCTCGATGGTCGCTCGCCTCTCGACCGCAACTATAATTGGCAAGAGCGCCAGCAGGCAGGTTTTGAGATACCTGCCGCCAACACCTTCGATGAGCGTCAGCAGACATTCCTCTCTGAGTGGGCTTCATGGGATGGTTTCCGCCTTTCTCAGCTCAACGATGGTTCTTTCACCATTCGCAAGAAAGCACAAGCCGACCGCCCTTGGATAGGCACATTCACAGGCCATCGCAGCAATGGCTTAGCCTTCGTTGGCGATACAGAAGGTGGCTTAGCTCTGTCGCTGAAAGATTTTTGGCAGCAGTATCCATCTACTTTGCAGATTTCTGATGCTCGTGCTGATAAGGCGCATCTCACAGTCTACCTTTGGAGTCCTGAGGCTGAGCCTATGGATCTTCGCCACTACGACACCGTGGCTCATGGTCTCATCTCGAGCTACGAGGATGTACAGCAGGGTATGAGCACCCCTTATGGTATTGCTCGCACCAGCGAAGTCACCTTTGTTCCTTTCGCCTCGTTGCCTTCCGAGCAGTCGCTGTCTTCGTTGGCAGGGGTTCTTGCCCAGAGTCCTCGTCTGCTTCCTACTCCCGACTACCTCCATTCTAAGCAAGCCTTCGGACGCTGGAGTCTTACTGACCAATGGAAGAGCGTAAGCGATAATACCTCTGCTGCCAACGATACCATAACCAGTAGGGTAGAGCAGAAGTTGCAGAATTGGATTTACATCTATCGCAATGCCATCGACGACAACCATTGGTATGGTTTCTGGAACTATGGCGATGTGATGCATGCCTACGATGCTGAGCGCAAAGAGTGGCGATATGATGTTGGCGGATTTGCTTGGGACAATACCGAGCTTGCTACTCCTGATTGGCTCTGGTATTCGTTCTTGCGTACTGGCGATAGCAATATTTGGCGCATGGCTGAGGCTATGACACGCCACAACAGCGAAGTTGACACCTATCACATAGGCTCTATGGCTGGTCTTGGCTCTCGCCACAACGTTAGCCATTGGGGATGTGGAGCCAAGGAAGCACGAATTTCGCAGGCTGCCTTCAATCGCTTCTATTATTATCTCACCACCGACGAGCGCATTGGCGACCTTATGACAGCTGTCAAGGATGCCGACCAGATGCTCTATACCATAGACCCTATGCGCCTTGCAGAACCAAAGAGCCAGTATCCTTGCAATGCTCCAGCACGCTTGCGTATTGGCCCTGACTGGCTCTCGTATGTTGGCAACTGGATGACAGAATGGGAGCGCACAGGCAACACCAAATATCGCAACAAGATAATGGCTGGTATGAAGAGCATCGGCAGTCTGCCTGACGGTCTCTTTACTGGCAACAAGGCTTTAGGTTTCGACCCCAAGACGGGCGTACTCTCTTACGATGGCACCCCTGGTCGTCGCAACACCAACCATCTGATGACTATTATGGGCGGTTTTGAAACCATGATAGAGCTTGAGCCTATGCTTTGGGATGCATCGTTCGATAAGGCTTGGCTTGCCCATGCTCGCGACTATAAGCGCAACGCCATGGAAATAAGCAAAAACCATTTCCCTGTACGTCGTCTTGAGGCTTATGCTGCCAGCCGTTTGCATGATGCCTCTCTTACCCGTACTGCTTGGCACGACCTCCTCTATGGTCGCGACGACTTCTCTACCAATAGCGCCGCCCTTTGGAGCCTTGATGCTATCTATATGCTCGAAGTATTAGATAAATAACAACAATTATCAATAAAACATAACTTACATTCAAATAATGAAGAAAAAACAACTATTGTCTAGCCTGCTCTTTACATCTTTGGCATTATTCATTCCTGCAAACACCTTAGTTGCAAAGAATGTATGCGACACCATTGCATTGAAACATGATTCCCTGACAGTAGGCAACCCTATATTGCCAGGTTTCCATGCCGACCCTGAGATTCTGTACTCTAACAAAACGGGCAAATACTACATCTATTCCACTACCGATGGTATACCAGGGTGGGGAGGATATAAATACTACGTATACTCTTCTGCCGACCTAAAGACATGGAAGAACGAAGGTGTAGCCCTCGATGCCTCTACCGACCAAATCTCTTGGGCTAACGGCAATCTGTGGGCACCAGCAGCCATAGAAGTGAAACAGAAGAATGGCAGCTATAAATACTATCTATATTTCAGCGCGCGACCTAACGACAATGGCAGAAAGCAGATTGGCGTAGCTGTTTCTGATTCTCCTACAGGTCCTTTCGTTGACCTTGGCAAACCGCTCTTGGCTAAGAATCATCCTGGTTGCCATGGTCAGCTCATCGATGTGGATGTCTTCATCGACCCTGTGAGCAACAAGCCTTATCTATATTGGGGCAACAGCTTCATGGCTGGCGCAGAGCTCGACCCAAGCATGACAAAGATTAAAGACGAGACCGTGACTGTGATGACTCCTAAGGGTGGCAGTCTGAAGGACTATGCTTATCGTGAGGCACCATACGTGTTCTATCGCAATGGACTCTACTATTTTATGTGGTCAGTAGACGACACACGCGCAGCAAACTATCATGTTGCCTATGGTACCTCTAAATCGCCACTCGGACCTATCGAGGTTGCCAAAGACCCTATCGTATTAATCCAAGACCCACAACACGAAATCTATGGCACCGCCCACAACTCAGTTATCCAGATTCCTGGCACCGACGATTGGTACATCGTCTACCATCGCATCAACAAAGAATACATCCATTTCCAGCCAGGTTTTCACCGCGAGGTATGCATCGACAAAATGGAGTTCAATGCCGATGGCACCATCAAGCGTGTAGTGCCTACTCACGCAGGCGTAGAGTTGAAGAAATAAGAAACCGAGCCATACTTTTTAAAGTGGGCTAAGTATTTTATACTAAAAAAAGCAGAATTCCGAACTCGGAATTCTGCTTTTTTCGATTATATATTGTTCTTTTCACTAAAATAGTTTATCTTTGCCATGAGTATTATATAATCTGATAAAGAATAACTAAAAAAATATTGATATGAAAAGACTTTTCTATTCGCTATTGCTTTCTACGGCAGTATTATCTATCACATCGTGTGGTGAAAAAGCAGACAAAAGTAATTCTGAGGCTGACTCTTTGCGCAATGTTATTGGTGCAAATATGGCTGAGATGGACGAGATGAACCTCTTCCTTGATGCTGTAAACACAAGCATGGATAGCGTGGTAAATATGGAAGGCGGAATACTCCGCACTTCAGGCGAGAGCCCTATGTCTAAAAAAGAGCAGATAAAACAAAATCTTGAAGCCTACAAGATGATGTTGGAGCGTCAGCGTGAGCGTATCTCAATATTGGAGGCAAAACTGAAAGATGGAGATGCTAAATCTAAGAAGATGTTGCATACCATACAGGCTTTAAAGAAACAGATAGAAGAGAAAGATAAAACAATTGTTGAACTTACCGAAGAACTGGAGAAACGCAAGTTTGATATTGTTACTCTTAAGTCGCACGTTGATAAATTGAATACTAATGTTGCTCAGCTTAAAGAAGAAAAGGCAGAACAAGAGAAAGCCCTTGAAGCTCAGAGCAATATGCTAAATGAAGCTTATGTAGTTATAGGCTCAAAGAAAGAACTTAAGGCGGCTGGCCTTATGACAGGTGGCTCTTTGTTTAAGAAGAGTAAGCTTAATATGAGTAAGGTTAATGCGTCGGCATTCAAGAAGATTGATATTCGAAATGTCAAATCGTTTAAGATACCTGCCAATAGATATGAAATATTGTCGCAGATGCCTTCTGGTTCATATAAAGTTTCTAAAAATGACGATGGAACAAGCACATTAACTATTACTGATGCTACTCGCTTTTGGAGTGTAACTAATTATCTTGTAATTAAATATTAATTATTATGCGACTTCGTTTAGTCTCTTTTATCGCAGCATTTCTATGCTGTATGTCTCTGTATGCGCAGAGATGTGAGCATGTGGTGCAACGTGGAGAAGACTTTAGTTCTATAGCTCAAAAATATGGTATAACGGTAGATGAGCTTAAGGCATCCAACCCTTCAAGTTCATTATGCTATGTAGGTAGAAAACTGCTTATACCAAATCCTGGTCAGGTGGTAGAAAGAAAACCTGCCAAGGTTGAACCTTTTGACTATGGACTTATTTCTTCTCTTGGCGACTCGGTATTGACAAAGACTACCACTACCACGTATCATGTAGGAGAGGCTTTGTGGAAACAGAAGAAATATGCGCAGGCGATGGTTTACCTTTCTTCTGCTGCATATGGTGGCGATGCACGTGCCTATTATCCTCTTGGCGACTGCTATAGCCAGTCTTCATCAGAAAATCCTGATGAAGAGACTGCTGCTACATGGTATTTGAAGGCTGTAGAGGGTATGAAAGAAAAGACCGATGTGGGTTATTATATGCCTTGTCTTCGCTTGTCAAAATGCTATCTAACAGGAAACGGAATGACGAAGAATGTAAAACAGGCACGCCATTTCTATAATGAGTATAAAAGATATGCTGAGTCGTCGAATGGCGCAGAAGCAAAGCAATTGCAGCATGATATCGCTGCCGAAGAGGCTGCTATAGCAAAGGCTGAAAATGAAAAACGTATTGCTATTACTAAAGCTGAGAAAGCTAAGCGTGAGGCAGAACAGAAGCGACGTAGACAAGAGGCTTTAGCTAAGGCAAACAAACAGAGGGTTGTGGCTTCGAATAATGTTGCTAACGCAAGCAATAGAACTGTTGCTAATAACACTTTTGTGAGCCATTCTGCAACTAACAATAATGCTCAATCTGTATCAGCAACGCGTAATAATGTTCAAAACCAGCGACAGGTTAATACGCAGGCAAGTGCATCGAATGGTGTACAAAAATGGCGTGAAGAACTGGGAATGGGTTGCTTTGTTATCGTGACTAAATATCCAAATGGTAATATCTTGCGCGTTAGATATCGTATATGTCCTAATTGCAAGGGCGGACAAAGGTGCGCAGGATGTTATGGTACCGGACGTTGCGGAATATGCAAAGGACAGGGTGGTATCGTGACTTCAGGCTATGGCAGATATATTCCTTGTGGTCTTTGTGGTTCTTCGGGCGTTTGTTCGCTATGTAGAGGCTCTGGTCGTTGCGTATGTACTGCTGCTTCTGAATATCCCGGCTATGTTATTGGCAGCACATCTGCTATTACTCCTGATGGCACAACAATAAGAAATACAGCAGGATATAATGGACGTGATGATAAGTTTGTAATCACACCTCCTGGTGGTACTTCTTATACTTTTGATGATGAACGTTCTACTGGCAGTAGTTCGTCTCGTCGAAGCTCGTCGGGTTCTTGTAGCAAATGCCATGGTACAAAATACGATCCTCAGGCTATGCAATATGCAGCAGCATCTACTTCAGGCGTTCGTCCACCATATCATAGTAAATTAGGCGATCATTGTCCATACTGTACCTCACGAGCTGATCATTATCATTATCCATGTAGTGGCTGTATGGGTACAGGTCACAATTAATATTGTTAATGTAATTCTTTCTCATGTAACCGCATACATATTCGTCGTAATATTGACGAGTATGTATGCGGTGATGTTTTTTTACAAAATATTTGCAAGTGGAGAATAAATATAGTATCTTTGCAGCATGATAACGTGATAAGCCTTTTTATGATGCTTAAATGCGTGAAATGTTATCATTTATGCATGCTTTGCTATTGCGCCTGTTGCTCGTGTAAGTAGGCTAACTGTTTGTATAGTAGATTGCTAACTGAGAGTTGTAACTGTACTCTAATTAGTGGCTGTTATTATATTTGAATATGTTTGGTAGCAAGCAAAGCAAGATTTGAAAGTAAGCAAAAAAACGTTTGCTAGTAAGCATAGCAAAATTTGATAGTAAGCATAGATTCAATTTAACAGGCTTCGTAATCGAAGAAAGTAAGGTAAAATATCGATACTAATTAGTATCAGAATAAAGGGCTGAACTCCTGCAAACAGCAAGGAATTCAGCCCTAATATTTTCTTAAGTAATAAATATCCTAAAACCTTATTTCTCCATCGTAGTTGAAGATAGGCTCGTTGGTGTTTACTTCCTCAGGATAGAATTGTACGGCACTATCGTTCATTTTAGGATGCTGACGGTCGAGGAGGCGGAGCATCTCGGCACCTGCCCAAATGGCAGGACCATAGCCGTGGGCAGCAGCTGTGCTCACAGGACGATACATATAGAAAGCAGGGTCGAAGCCCATACCTGTGCCTACGCAAGTGTTCATGAATCGACCTTGGGCATCGATAGATGCTTCTACGGCATGCCATGCAAGCTGAACGGCAGGACCATAGGCAAGGGCGGAAATCCAACCTTGGTTGATGGCATGAGCTATACAATAAGTATAGATTGCTGTGCAGCTGCTCTCTTCGTAAGAGTCGTTGCGGTCGAGGAGCTGATGCCAAAATCCATCTTTGCCCTGTAAAGCCACGAGACCCTCGATATGCTGGCGCAGAAGGTCGAGGATGGCGCCACGTTGTGGATGATTTTCAGGCAAAACGTCGAGCACTTCGCACATGGTGAGGATAGCCCAGCCGTTGGCTCTTCCCCAATGGAAAGCAGGGTGAGGGTTCATGGCTTCTACCCATCCGTGGCGGAAGAGTTTCTTTTCTTTCACCCACATTTTGTCTTTGAATAGCATAATCTGCTTAGCAGCTTCGTCGAAATATTTGCTGTCGTTGGTATAAGCGCCCATGTAGGCTATGGCAGGAATTGCCATAAACATGTCGTCGAGCCAAACAGTATTCTTGTGAGGACGCTTGCGGGCAAAGGTGCCATCAGCCAAACGAAACTCCTTGGTCATGATATACTGCGAATAGTTTTCTATTACTGGAGCGGTATTGATGACCTGAGTGGAGCGAGTCTTAGGGTTCTTTCTTGCGTCGAGCTCTGCCTTTATCATGGCTGCACAGATGGCACCTGCATCATCAAGGGCATGAGGATCTACAACCTTGCGTATGGCGGTGTCGAGAGTTTTGCCTTTCTTAAGGTCTTTCATGGCTCCAGGAAAGGCATCGGCAATAGCCTTGAAGTTTTGCTCTACGTAGGCAGCATATTTCCTGTCGCCCGAAGCCTTGGCAGCATCGAGGCATGCGCTGTAGGTTACTCCCCATTCATAGCTCGTGGTGCGAAACTGCTTTGGGTTTGCCAATATGTAGTTCATCACTCTGTCGATGGCAGCCTTCACCTCCTGTTTTGTCGACACTCCGTAGCCATGCTTATAGTCGGGCTTGAGGAGGTGGAGTGGGGTGTTTGAATCGTTGATAGTTGTGTTGTCTTGAGCAAAAGCCATGGCAGGCATAAGCAAGCTGGCTAATGCAATAGTTTTGATATTCATGATGAATAGTGGTTTTAGTAGTTATACAATGTTTTTAGTTTACGTGTGCAAAAATACTAATTTATAGGTAATTAGCAAAGCCTTTGGTGTAATCATATCATTAAATTATTATAAATACCTCTTGAAAGACTTCTTTTTTTGAAAGTAAATTATTAATTTTGCGCAAAAATACTATAAGGTGAGTACTGAGATATTACCACCATCTAAAATAATAGCAAGAAAAAATGTTCGAAAATTTAAGTGACCGCCTTGAACGCTCGTTCAAGATTTTGAAGGGTGAAGGTAAGATTACCGAGATAAATGTAGCTGAAACGCTGAAGGATGTACGTAGAGCTTTGCTCGATGCCGATGTAAACTATAAGGTAGCAAAGTCGTTTACCGACGATGTTAAGAAGAAGGCATTGGGTATGAACGTGCTAACAGCGGTAAAGCCAGGCCAATTGATGGTGAAGATTGTTCACGACGAGTTGGCAGCCCTGATGGGTGGCGAGGCTGTAGATATCAAGCTTACTGGCAAGCCTGCGATAATATTGATGAGCGGTTTGCAGGGTTCGGGTAAGACCACATTTAGTGGTAAGCTTGCCAATATGCTCAAGACAAAGCAGCATAAGAATCCTTTGCTCTGTGCGTGCGACGTATATCGTCCTGCGGCTATTGAGCAGTTGAAGGTGGTTGGTCAGCAGGTAGGTGTGCCTGTATATTCAGAGCCTGATAGCAAGGATGTTATCACCATCGCCAACAATGCCATCAAGGAGGCTAAGGCTAAGGGCTACGATGTAGTAATCGTGGATACCGCCGGTCGATTGGCTGTTGACGAGGAGATGATGAACGAGATTTCTTCGCTCAAGCAGGCTCTCAATCCTGATGAAACATTGTTCGTAGTAGACTCGATGACTGGTCAGGATGCTGTAAACACAGCAAAGGAATTCAACGACCGTTTGGATTTCGATGGCGTTGTGCTCACCAAGCTCGATGGCGACACCCGTGGCGGTGCTGCGTTGAGTATCCGCACCGTTGTTACCAAGCCTATCAAGTTTGTCGGTACAGGCGAAAAGATGGAAGCTATCGACGTATTCCATCCTGAGCGTATGGCAGACCGTATTCTCGGTATGGGTGATATCGTATCGTTGGTAGAGCGTGCGCAGGAGCAGTTTGATGAAGAAGAGGCTCGCAGACTTCAGAAGAAGATTCAGAAGAACCAATTCGACTTCAACGACTTCTTGAACCAGATAGAGCAAATCAAGAAGATGGGTAATCTGAAGGATTTGGCTGCTATGATTCCTGGTGTGGGCAAGGCTATCAAGGATGTAGAAATAGACGACAACGCCTTCAAGGGCATTGAGGCTATCATAAAGAGTATGACTCCAAAGGAGCGTACAAACCCTGAGATTTTGAATACAAGTCGCAGAATGCGTATTGCCAAGGGTTCGGGTACCAACATTCAGGAGGTTAACCGCCTTATCAAGCAGTTTGACCAAACTCGCAAGATGATGAAGATGGTAACTGGCAACCAGATGGCAAGCATGATGTCGAGAATGAAGGGTATGAATATCCCGGGAATGCCAAAACTATAAAGGAAACAAAACTATACTATGCAACTCATTGACGGAAAAGCTACTGCTACAGCCATAAAGGCTCAGATAGCACAGGAAGTAGAGAATATCGTTGCTGGTGGCGGCAAGCGCCCACACTTGGCAGCAGTACTCGTGGGTCACGATGGTGGCAGCGAGACATACGTGAAAAACAAGGTCATCGCTTGCGAGCAATGTGGCTTTAAGTCGACACTCATCCGCTACGAGGCTGATGTTACAGAGGAGGAGCTCCTTGCTTGTGTAGACAAGCTAAACAAGGATGCTGATGTAGATGGCTTCATCGTGCAGCTTCCTTTGCCTAAGCACATCGACGAGCAGAAGATTATTATGGCTATCGACTATAATAAAGATGTAGACGGTTTCCATCCTGTCAATGTGGGTCGCATGGCTATTGGTTTGCCATGTTTCATTTCTGCCACTCCGTTGGGTATAATAACCCTTCTACAATATTATAATATAGAGACAAGTGGCAAGAAGTGCGTGGTGTTGGGTCGTTCAAATATCGTGGGCAAGCCAATGGCACAGCTCATGATGCAGAAGCAATATGGCGACGCTACGGTTACTGTATGCCATTCGCATTCGCGCGATTTGAAGAAGGAATGCCAAGAGGCTGATATCATCATCGCTGCTATTGGCAAGCCAGACTTCGTTACTGCCGACATGGTGAAGCCAGGAGCCGTAATCATCGACGTAGGTACAACTCGTGTGCCTGACGCTACTCGCAAGAGCGGATACAGACTAAATGGCGACGTGAAGTTTGATGAGGTGGCAGAGAAATGCTCGTTCATCACTCCTGTGCCAGGAGGTGTTGGCCCTATGACAATATGCTCGCTCATGAAGAATACTCTTCTTGCAGCTAAGGGCAAAAAGGCATAAGACTCTTTTTCTTTGAAATAAAAAGGCTAATGTCGAAAGACCAAAAAAGAGATTGGTCGCAACAGTAATTTATGGAAAACAAAGAAACTCTGACTGCCGCTGAGTGGTATGAACGTGGCAACGAATATCGCAAGAAAGGCGATTGGAAACATGCCATCGACTGCTACTTGGAGGCTATAGAAATTGATCCCGAGTCGCCTGCGCTTCATGCAAAGGCGATGCTCGAGGATATTCTCAATTTCTATCATAAAGACGCTTATAACCCATAATGGGAAGTTGTAGCCCCTTTTAAACGCAACTCCCTATTAACTAAACTTAAACAATAATCATTATGGTAAAGATCAAGGGTGCCATAGTCGTTAATAGCGACAGATGTAAGGGCTGCCAATTGTGCGTGGTGGCTTGCCCTAAAAACGTTATTGCGTTGGCACCAAAAAAAGTCAACGTACATGGATATCCATACGTGGAGCAAACTGGCGACGACTGCATAGGATGTGCAAGTTGCGCTATCGTGTGCCCAGACGGATGTATTACCGTATACAAGAAAAAGATGGAGGAATAGCACTATGGCAGAAAAAGAAGTAATGCTAATGAAAGGCAACGAGGCCATAGCCCACGCTGCCATCAGATGTGGAGCCGATGGCTATTTCGGCTATCCTATCACACCGCAGAGCGAGGTTATCGAAACCTTGGCTGAGCTCAAACCTTGGGAAACTACTGGTATGGTGGTATTGCAGGCTGAGAGCGAGGTGGCATCAATAAATATGGTTTATGGTGGTGCTGCTGCGGGCAAACGTGTGTTGACATCTTCATCGTCGCCTGGTGTGGCACTTATGCAGGAGGGCATAGCCTATATGGCTGGTGCTGAGGTTCCTGGAGTGTTTGTAAACGTGCAGCGTGGCGGTCCTGGTCTTGGTACTATTCAGCCTTCGCAGAGCGACTATTTCCAGTCTACCCGTGGTGGTGGCAATGGCGACTACTATGTCATCGTGCTTGCACCAAACTCTGTACAAGAGATGGCAGACTTTGTAGACCTCGCTTTTGAATTGGCTTTCAAATATCGTAACCCTGCTATGATTCTTAGCGATGGCGTCATCGGACAGATGATGGAGAAGGTGGTGTTGCCACCATACAAGCCTCGCAAGACAGAGGAGGAGATACGACAGTTGTATCCTTGGGCTACTATCGGTCGCACTAAAGACCGTGAGCCTAATGTAATAACTTCGCTCGAACTGAAGCCTGAGGTAATGGAGCAACGCAACTTGCACTTGCAGGCTAAATATCAGCAAATCAGAGATAATGAGGTGCGCTATGAGGCTACAGGCTGCGAAGATGCAGACTATCTCATCGTGAGCTTCGGAAGTGCAGCACGTATTTCAGAAAAAGCTATCGAATTGGCACACAAAGAGGGACTGAAGGTTGGATTGTTCCGTCCTATCACTCTTTGGCCTTTCCCATCACAGCAGATTGCTGAGGCAGCTCGTGGCAAGAAGGGTGTGCTCGTAGTAGAAATCAATGCCGGACAGATGGTTGAGGACGTGCGCCTGGCTATCAATGGCGAAGAGAAAGTAGAACATTTCGGACGTCTTGGAGGTATTGTCCCTGAGCCCGAGGAAATCGTTAACGCATTAAAGGAGAAACTGTAAAATGGCAAACGATATTATATCACCAGAGAATCTGGTATACAAAAAGCCGGAATTGATGAACGACACTCCGATGCACTATTGCCCGGGATGTTCTCATGGAGTTGTTCACAAACTTGTTGCCGAGGTTATTGAAGAGATGGCAATGCAGGAGAAGACAGTAGGCGTATGTCCTGTGGGATGTGCCGTGTTTGCTTACCGCTATCTCGATATCGACTGGCAGGAAGCTGCTCATGGTCGTGCACCAGCATTGGCTACTGCCGTGAAGCGCCTATGGCCAGACCGCTTGGTATTCACATACCAGGGCGATGGCGACTTGGCTTGTATTGGTACATGCGAGACTATTCATGCGCTGAACCGTGGTGAAAACATCACCATGATCTTCATCAATAACGCTATCTATGGTATGACTGGAGGTCAGATGGCGCCAACAACGCTTATCGGTCAGAAGACAGCTACTTGTCCTTATGGTCGCGACCCTGAACTTCATGGTTATCCACTCAACATCACCGAACTGGCTTCACACCTTGAGGGTACATGCTACGTTACTCGTCAGAGCGTAGAGTCGGTGGCTTCTATCCGCAAAGCCAAGGCTGCCATCCGCAAAGCCTTTGAAGCTTCTATGCAGGGCAAGGGCTCTTCGCTCGTAGAGATTGTTGCCACATGTAATAGTGGTTGGAAACTCTCGCCTGTTAAGGCTAACGAGTGGATGAAGGAGCACATGTTTGAGAAATATGTAAAGGGTGATCTTAAAAACACATTGGACGTATGAAAACAGAAATTATAATTTCCGGCTTCGGAGGACAGGGCGTTCTCTCTATGGGTAAGATTCTTGCCTATTCCGGACTTATGGAAGATAAAGAGGTGACATGGATGCCTGCATACGGTCCTGAGCAGCGTGGCGGTACAGCTAATGTTACCGTTATCGTTAGCGATGAGCGCATCAGTTCGCCTATCCTTAGCAAGTATGATGTGGCTATAGTCTTAAACCAGCCTTCGCTCGACAAGTTTGAAAGCAAGGTTAAGCCTGGTGGCATACTCATCTACGACGGCTTTGGTGTTATCAATCCTCCTACACGCACCGACATCAAGGTGTATCGTGTAGACGCCATGGACAAGGCTGCAGAGATGAAAAACTCTAAGGTCTTCAACATGATTGTGCTTGGTGCTTTGCTTGGCGTATGCCCTGTGGTTAGTACCGACGGCCTTAACAAGGCTCTCTATAAGAGTTTGCCTGAGCGCCACCATGGTCTTATTCCATTGAATATGGAGGCTGTGAGCGAGGGTATGAAACTCGTGAAGGGAATTCAGTGATACATGTAATATATACTTGATTTTTGTAACTCTTATGTGTGGGGGACAGACGTATTTTTTTCTAAAATACTCTCTCTCAACCCCCAAGTTTACACGAGGCTGATCGCAGCGATGCGCTTAGTCTCCGATTATAACGAGGTGGTCGCAGCGATGCGCTCACCTCGTTTCTTATTTTATAATCTTTGTAAATTCTACACTTAATGCTTTGTCAATTACACGATTTCATTTATCTTTGCACATAATATTAAAGCAGTTACACAAAAACTATCTAACATATGAAAAAAAGCATTCTCTTTTCTATAGCCATGCTTTCAATGGCTTCAACGGCAATGGCACAACGCATGGCACCATCGATGGAGGTGGCAGGCAACGATACCATATGCCAAATATTCGTTTATTCCCCAGGCGATAAAGACGGACTACACGTGGCTTACCTCGACGAAAAACAGACTTGGCAACATATAGGGCAACTTTGCTCTTCTGACTATTCGCAATGGGGACAGGAGAAGAGAATGTACGACCCTTATGTGGTGCATGCCAACGATGGTACATGGCGTGCGGTGTGGGCAGTGAATAATTATGCTCCATGTTTTGCTGCTGCTTATAGCGACGACTTGGTGACATGGCGTCCGCAAGACTATCCAAAAATGTCGGTAAAGGGAGTGGCTAAGCCAATAGCATTCCAGATGGATGATGGAACTTTCGACATTTATATGAAATCAGCCAAAGGCAACCGCTATGTGCAGGCTTCTGCCGACTTCCGACGTTTTAAGGAAGCTGAGGATGCAAGCACCATAGAGGATATTGCATGGATGCGCGATACTGCAACCATTGATGGCAAGCATTTGGAGGGTAATCTGTTTGAGGTGCCAAAGTTGCATCTCGACTATGTGTTGGCTCATTTCGATGCTCTTGCTAATGATGCTGCCAAGAGTAGCGAAACTATGCGCGACGACAACAAACGTTTTGCTTCATTGCCAAAGGTGGTGAAGGCAAAGCTCAATGTGGATGCCGCTAAGAGCAAGGCTATTTCGGATAAGCTTATTGGTGTGTTCTTCGAAGATATCAGCTATGCTGCCGATGGTGGACTATATGCCGAACTTGTGCAGAATCGCGACTTCGAATATACAAGCGCTGACCATAAGGGATGGAGTGCCATAACAGCATGGAAGAGCAATGCTCCTATCAGAATAGCTACCGAAAATCCATTGAGCAAGAACAATCCTCATTATGCCGTGATTGCTGCCGATACCTTGTATAATGAGGGATGGGATGGCATCGTAGACCGTGGTGCAGCATACGATTTCTCTATCTATGCTCGCAACATCTCGGGCGAGAAGAAGGAACTCTGCGTGGCATTGGTTGCTGAAGATGGCAACGTGATGGCTGAGGGTAAGCTTAAGATTGTGGGCAAGGAGTGGCAACGATATACTCTGGCGCTAAATACCGCCAACAAGAAACGCACAAAGATGTATGGCGATAAGGCTGTAAACTGCAGATTGGTGGTGGCTGGCAAGAAGGATGCTACTGTGGCACTCGACATGATATCGCTATTCCCTCACGATACCTACAAGGGACACGGACTGCGCAAGGATCTTGCTGAAGCTATTGCCGAGCTGAAGCCTAAGTTTGTAAGATTCCCTGGTGGCTGCATGAGTCACGGTCAGGGTATTGACAATATTTATCATTGGAACCATACTGTTGGTCCTTTGCAAGACCGTAAGCCAGATAAGAATATTTGGAATTATCATCAGACTCGCGGACTTGGATTCTATGAGTATTTCCAGATGTGCGAGGATATGGGCGCAGAGCCTCTGCCTGTATTGGCAGCTGGTGTGCCTTGTCAGAATTCAAGAGCTAATGCCGAAGGCTATGGTGGTCAGCAGGGTGGAATACCAATGTCGGAGATGCCTGCTTATTGCCAAGAAATCCTTGATATGATAGAGTGGGCTAATGGCGACCCTGCAACAAGCAAATGGGCGAAAATGCGTGCCGATGCCGGTCATCCTGCTCCTTTCAATCTGAAGTATGTTGGAGTGGGCAACGAAGACCTTATCTCTACCGACTTCGAAGACCGCTATCTCATGATATGTAAGGCTATAAAAGCTAAATATCCTAACATCATCGTTTGCGGAACTGTAGGACCATTCCATGATCCTTCGCCAGATTATATTGAGGGATGGAAGTTTGCCAAGCAGCATTCTGATGTTATAGATATGGTAGATGAGCATTATTATGAGTCTACAGGATGGTTTATGGCACATCAGGATTATTACGATGGCTACGACCGCAAGGCTCCTAAAGTATATCTCGGAGAGTGGGCTTCGCGCACACGTACCATGGAGTCGGCACTTGTAGAAGCTATGCACCTTTGCCATATAGAGCGTAATGCCGATGTGGTGACAATGACAAGCTATGCTCCGCTATTGTGCAAGGAAGGACACCACAACTGGAATCCTAACATGATATATTTCGATAATGCTAACATCACGCTCACTCCAAGCTATCACACTCAGCGACTGTTCTCAGTAAACAATGGCGACAGCTATGTGGAGACGCAGATAGCGGTAGACGCAACGTTGAAGAACCGCGTGGCAGCAAGTGTGGTTAAGGATAGCAAGACCGGACAGGCTTACCTCAAGGTTGTAAACGCTCTGCCTTCAACCGTTGAACTTGATGTTGCAGGTATTGACTTTGGTTCGCAGCTTTCTGTTGATGGCTTCTATGGTAAGCCGGGCGATAAGGCTGTGAAGCATTTCGATGCCGCAAATGCTCCTAAGCTTCAAGGTTCTACACTCTCGTTGCCTCCATATTCTGTGAGCGCTATCAAGGTTGTGGTGAAATAACAGATTCTCTGTTTCAACATTCGCTAAATAGCGATGCTTTTATAGATATTATACTTCACCTATTTATATTATAATCCTCAGGGCAATGAGCCTTGAGGATTTTTTTGTTTATTTATGCAGTAGATTTATCTTTATGCATACTCTAAATTTATCTTTATGCATACAGAAATATATCTTGCATGCTTATAATAAGTCTAAAATAAGTATGTATAAAATGATAGATTGTAAGCGTTTTGCCTTTATTATGTATCAATTTGTGGTTAAAACTGAATTTTTAATCATTATTTGTTGGTTGTTACATAAATGTTGATTACCTTTGCACGAAAACATAGAAAGATTATTTGGGCTTAAAAAACCATACGTTATGAAACACCAATTGAGAAGTGCAGTCTGCACAGAGGGCAGACGAATGGCAGGAGCGCGCGCACTATGGGTGGCCGCAGGTATGAAACACGAACAGTTTGGCAAACCTATTATTGCTATTGTCAATTCGTTCACACAGTTTGTTCCAGGACATACCCACCTGCATGAAATAGGTCAGATTGTAAAGAAGGAAATAGAAGCCATGGGCTGCTATGCTGCAGAATTCAATACTATCGCTATTGATGATGGTATTGCCATGGGACACGATGGCATGCTTTATTCTTTGCCTTCGCGTGATATTATTGCCGACTCTGTGGAATATATGGTTAATGCCCATAAGGCCGACGCAATGATTTGTATTTCTAATTGCGACAAGGTTACCCCAGGTATGCTCATGGCAAGCATGCGTCTTAATATTCCTACTGTTTTCTGCTCGGGCGGTCCTATGGAGGCTGGAAGATGGAAAGGCGAGAATGCTGACCTTATCACAGCTATGATTAAGGGTGCCGACAAGGAAGTTTCTGATGACGAGCTAAAGGAAATAGAAAGTTGCGCTTGTCCTGGTTGTGGTAGTTGTTCGGGAATGTTTACCGCCAACTCCATGAACTCGCTTACCGAGGCTATTGGTCTTTCGCTTCCTGGCAACGGAACTATCCTTGCCACTCACAAGAATCGTATAGAACTCTTCAAGGCTGCCGCACGACAGGTTGTGAAGAATGCCTTCGCATATTATGAGGATGGCGACGAGAGCGTATTGCCACGCAATATAGCTTCGCGCAACGCATTCCTCAATGCTATGACTCTTGATATTGCAATGGGCGGTAGCACCAATACCGTGCTCCACTTGTTGGCAGTGGCTCAAGAAGCAGGCGCTGATTTCAATATGAAAGATATCGACGAGCTTAGCCGCAAGGTACCTTGCCTTTGCAAGCTCGCTCCTAACACTCAGAAATATAGCGTTCAGGAGTGTGGCAGAGCTGGTGGTATTCTCGGTATTCTTGGCGAATTGCAGAAGGGTGGACTCCTACATACCGAGGCTCAGCGTGTAGACGGAATGACTCTTGGCGATGCTATTGCTAAATATTCAATCACAGGCAATACTATTGATGCCGAAGCTGATAGAATCTACCATAGTGCTCCGGGTCGCAGATTCTCTACTGTTATGGGTAGCCAAGATGCTCAATGGGAAAGCCTCGATACCGATCGCGAGAATGGTTGCATACGTGATATAGAGCATGCTTATACCAAGGATGGTGGATTGGCTGTACTCTTCGGCAATATTGCACAAGACGGATGTGTGGTAAAGACTGCCGGAGTAGACGAGAGTCTATGGCATTTCTCTGGTCCTGCTGTAGTCTTCGACTCACAAGAAGATGCTTGCGACGGCATTCTTGGTGGCAAGGTCAATAGCGGCGACTGCGTAGTGATAACCCACGAAGGACCAAAGGGTGGTCCAGGTATGCAGGAGATGCTTTACCCAACATCATATATCAAGAGCCGCCACCTTGGCAAGGAGTGTGCTTTGATTACTGATGGACGATTCTCTGGTGGAACATCAGGACTCAGCATCGGTCATATTTCTCCTGAGGCTGCCGCTGGTGGCAACATCGGAAAGATTAAGGATGGCGACATCATCGAGATTGATATCCCTTCACGCTCTATCAATGTTAAGCTTAGCGACGAGGAACTTGCCGCACGTCCACAGCAGCCATTGAAGCGCAACCGCCAGGTTAGCAAGGCGTTGAGAGCTTATGCTCAGAGTGTTAGCTCTGCCGACAAGGGAGGAGTAAGAATAATAGATTAAGAAGAAAACGCAGATGAACGATACAACACAGAAACAAATAATAACAGGCGCCGAGGCATTGATGCGCTCGCTTCAAAACGAAGGTGTTAAAACCATCTTCGGCTATCCGGGCGGTGCTATCATGCCTGTTTTCGACGCTTTGTATGGATATACTCGTGGTGAAAATAAAATATTCGACCATATCCTCGTACGTCATGAACAAGCTGCGGCACATGCTGCCGAAGGCTTTGCAAGAGTTAGTGGCGAGGTTGGTGTCTGCTTGGTAACAAGCGGTCCTGGTGTTACCAACACTCTCACAGGTGTTGCCGACGCTATGATGGATTCTACACCAATGGTGGTCATTGCAGGCCAAGTAGGCGTTGGCGCTCTTGGTACTGATGCTTTTCAGGAAGTAGACCTTGTAGGTGTGGCTCAGCCTATATCAAAGTGGGCTTACCAGATCCAGCGCCCAGAGGATGTGGCATGGGCTGTTAGCCGTGCTTTCTATATCGCTCGTAGCGGACGCCCAGGACCAGTTGTGCTCGACTTCCCAAAGAATGCTCAGGTGCATACTTGCGAATGGAAACCTGCTCACGTAGACCATATCAGATCATATAATCCTTATCCTGCTATTGATCAAGATGCTGTGGCTGCAGCTGCAGAACTTATCAATAACGCTGAGCGTCCTTTCGCCCTCGTTGGTCAGGGTGTGGAACTTGGCGGTGCACACAACGAGCTGTTGGAATTCCTCGAGAAAGCCGACATTCCTGCAGGTCGTACCCTTTTGGGTCTTTCGGCTTTGCCTTCAAATCATCCATTGAATATGGGTATGCTTGGTATGCATGGTAGCTACGCCACCAATATGAAGACTCAGGAGTGTGATGTGCTCATAGCTATCGGTATGCGCTTTAGCGACCGTGTAACTGGTCTGCCTTCTACCTATGCTAAGCAAGCTAAGATTATCCATCTCGACATCGACCCTACAGAGATAAACAAGAATATCGTGAGCAATGTAGCCGTTATCGGCGATTGCAAGATGACGATGCCTGCTATCACAAGACTGCTGAAGAAGAATGTGCATCGCGAATGGCGCGACTCGTTTGCAGAATATGCAAAGATGGAAGACGAGAAGGTGATACAGCCTGCAATACATCCTACAGAGGGTCCTTTGCTTATGGGCGAAGTGGTGAATGTAGTGGCTGAAGTTACCAAGGGCGATGCGGTATTGGTGACAGACGTTGGTCAGAACCAGATGTTCTCTTGTCGCTATTTCAAATACAACAAGAAGCGCTCGGTAGTATCGAGTGGTGGACTTGGCACCATGGGCTTTGGTTTGCCAGCTGCTGTGGGTGCAACCTTCGGAGCTCCCGACCGCACAGTCTGCTTGTTCATGGGCGATGGCGGTTTCCAGATGAGCATACAAGAACTTGGCACCATCATGGAGCAGCAAGCGCCTGTAAAGATGATACTTCTCAACAACAATTATCTTGGCAACGTGCGCCAATGGCAGGATATGTTCTTCGGTCATCGCAAGAGCTTCACCAAGATGCTCAACCCATGCTATGAAACTATCGCCAAGGGCTATGGCATCAACTATGATGTAGCAGTAGACCGTAGCTCTCTTAGAGAGAAAGTAGAGAAGATGATAGCTACCGACGGTCCATACCTCTTGGAGTGTGCAATAAAGGAAGAAGACAACGTATTGCCAATGACTCCTCCAGGAAAGAGCGTCAACGAGATGTTGCTCGAGCTCGACATCTAATATTCAGAATCAGAATTCATTAAGCAGAATTGTGTTTCATTAAGCAGAATTGTGTTTCAGTAAAAAGTGAATAAATGGAAAAGAAACTATATACATTACTTGTATACTCAGAGAATGTCGTTGGTATCTTGAATCAGATAACAGCGGTGTTCACACGTAGACAAGTGAATATCGAAAGTCTCAACGTTTCTGCATCAAGCATCAAAGATATACATAAGTATACTATTACTGCTTGGAGCAACGAAGACCAGATAATAAAGATTACAAAGCAGATTGAGAAGAAGATTGATGTGGTGAAGGCCGACTATTATACCGACGAGCAGCTCTTCATCCACGAGGTAGGTCTCTTCAAGATCTCTACTCCAAAGCTTATGGATAATCCAGAGATTTCGCGCACCATACGTAAGCATGATGCACGAATGATGGAGGTAAACCCAACATATTCCACCGTGATACTGGCAGGACTCACAGAAGATATCACCGACCTTTTTGCCCGCTTTAAGGCTTTCGACTGCCTGCTGCAGTATTCGCGTAGTGGACGTATCGCCGTTACTCGTAGTTTCGACGAGCCGGTAAGTGATTTCCTTTATGAAAATGCGCATGACAAAGACATTGCTGAGTAAGGTTGGCAGCTACGAATTCCTGGCTGAACCTTTTCATTGCGACTATTCGCAACATCTGTTTATGGGACATTTGGGCAATCATCTGCTCAATGCTGCCGATTTCCATAGCAACGACCGTGGCTATGGTATGAGTGTTTTGGGACCACAACATCGCACATGGGTGTTGTCGCGACTGGCTATTGAGATGGAGCGTATGCCTAAAGCCTACGACCATTTCACAGTAGAAACATGGGTGGAGAGCGTGATGAAGTTCTTCACTTCTCGTAATTTTGCCATATCTGCTTCCGACGGCTCTGTTTTGGGCTATGGTAAGAGTGTGTGGGCAATGATAGACACCCAGAGCCGACAACCAGTAGACATTTTCTCTATCAACGATGGTTTGATAAAAGAATATGTGGAAACAGAGAAGCCTTGTCCGATAGCAAAGTCGGGTAGGGTGAAGGTTACAGCCGATGCAGAACTCGTGAGAACCATCGACACCTATTATAATGATGTAGATGTGAATGGGCATATCAACAGTATAAAATATATAGAGCATGTTCTCGACCTCTTCGATATCGACTTCTATAAAGCAAACAGACTGAAACGACTCGAAGTGGCATACGTGGCAGAAACATATCAAGGTGACAAACTATCATTCTATCGTGAAGAAATAGCACCTTTAGAATATGCAATAAAGGTGGTAAAAATAAGAAAGGAAACGCAAGAAACTATCGAAGTGTGCAGGATTTTGATGAATTTTGTAAAAGATTGAAAGAAAATTTGGTAGTTTAATATTAAATTGTTACCTTTGCCTCCGAATAAAAGAATAATACCTTAGCTATAGCCTCGAGTAGGATATGGGTGATTCATTCAACATCTTTTGGACAAGGATTGCAGAACCACAAGGTAATTAATTAACCGTCGCAATGTCATAAGCGGCACAAAAACAATTACAAACATGGCACAAATGAATTTTGGTGGCGTAATGGAAACTGTTGTCACCAGCAAAGAGTTCTCATTGGAAAAAGCACGCGAAGTGCTCAAAAACGAAACAATCGCAGTTATCGGTTATGGTATTCAGGGACCAGGTCAGGCTTGCAACCTGCGCGACAATGGCTTTAATGTTATCGTTGGTCAGCGCGAAGGCAAGACATACGACAAGGCTGTAGCCGACGGATGGGTACCAGGAAAGACTCTATTCTCTATTGAGGAAGCTGTTCAGAAGGGCACTATCGTCTGCATGTTGCTTTCTGATGCCGGTCAGATTGCTGTATGGCCAAAAATCAAGAAATATCTTACCGCTGGTAAGACACTATATTATTCACATGGCTTTGCCATTAACTGGAACGATCGTACAGGCGTAGTTCCTCCAGAGGATATCGATGTTATCATGGTTGCTCCTAAGGGTTCTGGTACATCGCTCCGTACAATGTTCTGCGAGGGTCGTGGTTTGAACTGCTCATACGCAGTATATCAGGATGCTTCAGGCAATGCTGAGGACAAGACTATCGCATTTGGTATCGGTATCGGTGCGGGATATTTGTTTAAGACTACATTCCAGCGCGAGGCTACTTCTGACCTTACTGGTGAGCGTGGCTCATTGATGGGTGCTATCGAGGGATTGCTCGAGGCTCAGTATGATGTGCTTCGTGAGAATGGTCACTCTCCATCTGAGGCTTTCAACGAGACAGTTGAAGAGCTCACTCAGAGCCTTGGCCCATTGTTCGGCTCTAAGGGTATGGACTGGATGTATGCTAACTGCTCTACCACAGCTCAGCGTGGTGCGCTCGATTGGGCTCCTCGTTTCCGCGAGGCTATCAAGCCTGTTATGGAGTGGCTCTACTACTCAGTAAAGACTGGCAACGAGGCTCAGATCTCTATCGACAAGAACTCGCAGCCTGACTATCGCGAGAAGCTTAATGCTGAACTTGAGGCTATGCGCAACAAGGAAATGTGGCAGGCAGGTGTTACTGTACGCAAGTTGCGTCCAGAGAACAACTAATTTGGATGTACCGCAGATTATTAAATCAAGGTATGTCAGTAAACAGGTAATCAGGATATTTTCATATATATCTCATACAAACCTTTTAATTTATAAGAGGGGAGCTGATCGAGTTGATTCGCTCCCCTCGATTTTATTATAGAGGTTTATTATGCCGTATTATAATATACTTGGTTCAATGGAAATTTTGTCTATAAATGATGGAAATACTTCTTATTCTATCTTCATAGAGCTCAAATTAAGGCTTCTTTAGATTAAAGAATATGATGTGTGGTAAAATGACGTTGATTGTCTTTATCGTTCAGCCTAGGCTGAATGGTCGAAGAAGCTAGTTTCGTTTGTACTTGAAGCCTATTTACTTTTTCGTTCAGCCTAGGCTGAACGAAAGGCTAATATATTTGGCAGTTATAAGCTAAAAAATAAACTTGGGCAACTATATCAGTATTTCAGTACTTTAAGATATAGTTGCCCAAGTTTTTATCATTATTTCATTCTCAGTTTTCCACCCTGTATGTACAATCCCTTGGCAGGGGCTTCGTTGAGCTTGACGCCTTGGATAGAATAGATGTCATTGTTGAGAGATTGGTTGTCTGTGGTTGTTGTAGCGATGCCTGTATCAATACCGATGATAGTTTCATAACTGTTTCTGTTTTTTTAGTTCTTGTTCTCTCCTTAAAATGATAGTTATAATTTGTCTGTGCAAAGATAGTTATAAAACTTGATTTTTTTATGTGTTTTGATGATATAATATCCAAAATAAATTCTATCTTTGCATGACCTTAATTTAAACACACAATGAAGCAAATGATAACTAAACGCAGAATAATAATTGCCTGTAGCATAGTAGCTGTAGTGATAGGAATATTCTGCTTAATATCAAGGTTCTATTTCGACAAACCGCAGGCTTCTACGGCTGCTGTCGTAGAAGAGCGGAAATACTATATCGTTACCACTCCTACGGGTTCAGACTCGCTATTTGTATACGCCTACAACCAGGGCGACACCTTGTTGGCGTTGCCTACCGACTCTGCATTCTTAAATCGTATCACTCGCCATCGTCAATCATCGTGGGTGAACCGTTGGTGGTTTCCATCATGTTTTGCCACTCTTGCTGCTAAGGTGGATGCTAATGCTGAAGCTAAGAGCGCTATGCAAAGTGTGGACGATGCGTCGGCATATGCTTTCGTAAACAATAGATATAAGAAACTGGAGAAGATATTGAAATCGTATCGCCATCAGTTAGCTGAAATCGACTACTACATGCGTCGTCATAGCGTGGGCGACGAAGGCTTTGATGTTGTGGCACGCCGAAGAGAAGTGGTTAACCATCATATCGACTCTGTAAAACACCTTATAGCTCGTGCGTTGCCGATAGTGGAGGCAAAGGCCGCTAAGGCTACAGTACAGGAGGACTATACTGTAGTTGTCGACTCGCTACGCCTTCCTGCACGCTCTATAAAGTCGCATCGCAAAGGCTTCCTTTTCTTCACGACCTTGGATGGTGGTACTCCTAAAGGTGTGCGTCCTGTATATGCTCAGGCCTCTGATATCGGTAATGGTATGAAACCATGCAAGGCTTTGCAGAATCTTCCCGATACTATTATCTATGGCAATCGTAATGCTGAAGGGCGCTATCATGGTGTTGTAGGTATTTGCTATCCTGATGGTTCTTTTTATGAAGGACAATGTGTGGACACCATATTGCCAAAGTCGGCATCTTCGTGCTTGCCTAATGGCTTTGGTGTGGCATTCTCATCAGAAAAGGTAAGGGCCGGATTGTGGAAGAATGGTCGCTATCGTGGCGAACAACCGATATACACTTCTGCCCACATCTATGGTATTGATATCTCTCGTTATCAGCATGAACCGCCACGCAAGACTTATGCTGTGAGAAGAGTTCGGGGAAAGCGCCGTAGATATAGGGTGACATACCCTATAGAATGGAATAAGTTGCGCATATCCTCGCTTGGCTCGTTGTCGAAGAAGCGTGTGAGTGGTGTTGTAGACTTTCCAATATCCTTTATTTATATAAAATGTAGTGAGGGCAAGAGCTTGCTTAATCAATACTATCGTGCCGACTATGCTGCTGCACGCAAGCATGGCTATAGGGTTGGCGCCTATCATTTTTTCTCAACAAAAGTATTAGTATCGCAGCAGGTGTCATTGTTCGTAAAGAATTGTCGTTATGAGCATGGCGACTTGCCTCCAGCTCTCGATGTAGAACCATCTACAAAGCTCATCATGCAGATGGGTGGTCCAAAGGTGATGTTGGCTGCTGTAAGAAAATGGCTCGTTAGCGTAGAACATGTGATGAAAGTGCGTCCGATATTGTATATCAGTCAGACGTTCATCAATAAATACTTGAATGATAACTATGCTGATGGCAAATATCTTCGCGACAACTATCAAGTGTGGATAGCACGCTATGGCGAGTATAAGCCAGATGTGCATCTTGCTATTTGGCAGTTGTCGCCCGATGGCAGAGTGCGTGGCATACGTGGTGAGGTAGACATCAATGTATTTAATGGCTACGACGATTTGTTCAAGGAGTTTAAATAAAAAATAGAAAAAGGAAGACAGCATTTATTTCATCCTTATAATGCTGTCTTCCTTTATTAGTATTTCTTCGTCGAGCAATGCCTGTAGGGCTGCTATCACTTGTTCGCGTGGTAGTGTGAGACGTGCTATCTCGGTGATGTGGTGAGGAGCTTTGTCTGCCAAGAGGTTGAGTATCTGATATTTCACAGGGTCTATCTTCTCTTCAGCTACTTGGTTGGTGTTGTTATCCAAGCATACATCACATCTGCCACAGTCGTGGTCTTGCTTTTCGCCAAAATAGTTGAGCAACATTTTGCTGCGACATGTGGTAGTGTCGTTGGCATAAGCTATCATGGCATTAATGCGCTTAGTAAATTCCTCCTTACGGTCTTCGTAGACCTCTTTAGATATCACCATTTGCTCAGGCAATTCGCGATTCTTAGTATAGGTGATGTAAGGAGTTTTGCTCTCTGGTATGAAATGTAGAATGCGGCGTTGACTTAGCGATTTCAGCATGAGGTAAATCTCTTGCTGTGGTATCTGCGAATAGTCTGTAACTAAACCAATGTCAATGAAGGTATAGTCTACAAACAAGCTACCATACAGTCGCAATAAAGCTGTGATTAGAGCATCCTCCTGTTGGGTTAAATCGTCGAGGCGGTATAGCTCATTGCGATTGAGCAAGAACATCAGTCGTGCTCGCGACTCTGGGTCGGTCTCATATTCTATATATTGCGCACGCGCGAGAATTACGAGAGCAGAATGTGCCTGCAGAGGATAATGCTTGAAGATGTGGCAGAATTTCTCTATTTCGAAAGAGAATGTGTGACCATATCCGCTTCCTGCTGCTATTTGGTAATAGTAGGCCAAATCTTCATACACCTTTATTATATAGTCCTTTGGCGGAAAATTGGTGTCTATGCGCTTTATAAGTTTCTGCGTGTCGCGCTTGTCGTATAGCAATACTGCATATGCTCGCTTGCCATCGCGACCAGCTCGACCGGCTTCTTGGAAATAAGCTTCTATAGAATCGGGACTATCATAGTGAATGACCATTCTCACGTCTGGCTTGTCGATACCCATACCAAAGGCGTTTGTCGCCACCATAACTCTTGTTTCGTCGTTGTGCCAACGCTGCTGACGAATGTCTTTAGTAGAGTGGGTGAGACCTGCATGATAGAATGTAGATGGAATGCCATTAGCTTCGAGAAGGTCTGATATCTCTTTTGTGCGCTTACGACTTCTCACGTATACTATCGCCGAACCCTTCACCGACTCAAGGATGTGTATCATCTCGGCATCCTTGTCTATTGTTGGGCGCACCACATAGGTGAGGTTCTTGCGCTCAAAACTCATCTTGAAGACATTCTTTTCCTTAAACTGCAGTCTTTCCTGTATGTCGTCGATTACGGCAGGAGTGGCTGTAGCAGTAAGAGCAAGGATAGGAGCCGAAGGCTTTAGCTTCTTGATGTCAGCAATGTTGAGATACGAAGGACGAAAATCGTAGCCCCATTGGCTTATGCAATGAGCTTCGTCTACGGTGATGAAGCTCACTTTAATATGTCGCAACTTGGTTTGGAAAAGTTCTGAAGCCAAACGCTCTGGCGAGATATATAGCAGTTTTGTTTGTCCGAAGATGCAGTTTTCGAGAGTTGTAACAATCTCTGGGCGTGTCATGCCTGAGTATATTGCTGCAGCCATGATACCACGTTTGCGAAGGTTTTGCACCTGGTCTTTCATCAGCGCTATCAAAGGCGTTACCACCAGGCACACACCATCCATGGCAAGTGCAGGCACCTGGAAGGTGATGCTCTTGCCGCCACCCGTAGGCATCAAGCCGAGAGTATCTTTGCCTTGGCCTATACTCTCGATGATTTCTTGCTGAATGCCACGGAAGTCGGGATAACCCCAATATTTTTGGAGTATGGATTGATAGTTGGTCAATTTTCGCTATTTGGCCTAATGTCTTCTATCTGCAACTGTACCTGGTTGCGCTTAAACACATTATCCTCGATGGTATAAACGATGTCGAAGCTGCGTTTCGACTTTATGTATCGTGCAGCAGCACTTTGTCCAAAGGCTATACCATTGACAACAGTGCTCGACTTCGAGTCTACAAGTTCCAATTTTATGTGCTCTTGCTCGCGTCCAACCACCTTGCTTGTGCCATAGTCGTAAACGGCTTTGGTGCAGAACAAAGGCTTGGTATTGCCAGGACCGAAAGGCGAGAAGCGCTTTAGGTCGTTGTATAGTCGCTTTGAAATGTCTTTGAAGTCGATGATGGCATCCACATTGATGTTTGCCTCCTGCTGTTCGGGCATTATATGCTCGTCTACAAACTCTTGGAAGCGACGACGAAACTCTGGTATGTCATCCCAACGTAGGGTGAGACCTGCTGCATATGTATGACCACCAAAGTTGACAAGCAAGTCGCGACAACTCTTTATGGCTGCATAAACATCAAATCCCATCACGCTACGAGCAGAGCCTGTGGCAAATTCTCCATCGCGAGTGAGTACTACCGTAGGACGGAAATAAATCTCGGTGAGTCGTGAAGCCACAATACCTATCACGCCCTTTTTCCAGTTCTCATCATAGAGCACAATGCTCGACTGATGGCGCTGGTTTTCAAGTTTCGACACGATTATATTGGCTTCTTCCGTCATCTGCTTGTCAATATCCTTGCGCTGCTCGTTGTATTCGTTGATATGCTTAGCTTGGCTCAAGGCTGTAGAAAAATCTTTCTCCACAAGCAAGTCTACGCTCTCTTTACCATTCTCCATACGTCCGGAAGCATTGATGCGAGGTCCAATCTTGAACACAATATCGCTCATCGACAGTTCGCGACCGTTTAGTCCGCAGATGTCGATGATAGCCTTTAGTCCGATGCTTGGATTTTGGTTTAGTTGTTTCAGACCATGATAGGCAAGAATGCGGTTTTCGTCTACCACAGGCACTATGTCGGCAGCAATACTCACGGCACAGAGATCCAACAGCGGGATGAGTCTTGAGAACGGGATGCTATTGTTCTTGGCAAAAGCCTGCATAAACTTAAAGCCCACACCACAGCCACAAAGATGCTTGAAAGGATAGCTATCGTCTGTGCGCTTAGGGTTGAGGATGGCAACAGCAGGCGGCATCACCTCGTCGGGCACATGATGGTCGCAGATGATGAAGTCGATACCTTGTTCCTTGGCGTACGCAATCTCGTTGATAGCTTTGATGCCGCAGTCGAGGATTATAATAAGCTTCACACCCTGCTGTTTGGCATAGTCGATACCCTTGCGGCTCACTCCGTAGCCCTCTTCATAGCGGTCTGGAATGTAGTATTCGATGTTGGAATAGAACTGCTGCAAGAACTTGTATACCAAAGCCACAGCAGTACATCCGTCTACATCGTAGTCGCCATAGACGAGTATACGCTCCTTGCGTCCCATAGCATCGTTTAGGCGGTCGACGGCAATGTCCATGTCCTTCATCAGAAATGGATTTATAAGATCTGCCAATTGTGGTCGGAAGAATCTCTTTGCCGCACTTTCCGTTGTTATGCCTCTTTCCACGAGCAGCTGTGTGAGTATAGGGTTCATGCCAATCTTCTCGGCAAGTTCGCCTGCAGTGCGCTTCTGCTCTTCAGTAGGAGGGTTATAATTCCATTTAAAGTGCATTTATATATAGTTTTGTTTTCTTCGGTTTAGGTTGTTGTAATGCATAATATTACAACAGGCAGAAAATGCCGTGCCAAAGTTACTAAATTATTTTGGAACATAGGCTATGTATCTCCGTTTTTTTACGCTCGTAGATAAAGCCTACAACGACTTTTCATCATATTCGTCACGATACAATAAAAAAGGCAGAACTCTCAGTATTTTTGAGGGTTCTGCCTTTAGCATTATGCTATAATGATGATAAACTTGTTATCTGAGTGTTATCTCGCAGTTGTCCAAAGAGTCAACGATGGCGAGCGACTCGCAACGTATTCCTTGCTCTTCGATGAGCTTACGACCATTTTGGAACGACTTCTCAATGATAAATCCCATACCTTCGAGGTGTGCACCAGCCTGCTTGCAGAGGTCGATGATGCCGAGGGCTGCATTGCCGTAGGCGAGGAAGTCGTCGATAAACAACACCTTGTCGTTGGGAGTGAGATAATCCTTTGAAATTACTACTGTATACTCGCGCTTCTTGGTAAACGAGGTTACTGTTGTCGATAGCATATTGTCCATTGTAGATGGCTTCTTCTTCTTTGCGAATACCACAGGCAAGTCGAGCAAGAAGCCCATCATGATGGCTGGAGCAATACCTGAGGCTTCGATAGTAAGAATCTTATTGATATCGGTGCCAGCATAGCGGCGTATCAGCTCAACAGCACATTGCTTCATAAGATTTGGGTCCATCTGATGGTTGATGAACTTGTCAACTTTCAATATGCCACCCGGATAGCATTTTCCATCTTTAAGAATACGTTCTTTTAGTATTTTCATATTGGTATGATTGTAATATGAAGGTTCGTATAGTTATAATATGAAGGGAAGGTATGATTTCTCATATCTTCCCTTTATATGTTTTATTTTCGTAATTCTTAGATACCCATCTTCTTGCGGATATCCTTAGGAATAGCGTTCTTGTTTACCATGTAGTCCATGGTGTTGGCAGCGATAAAGTTCTTGGTCATATACCAAATTCCCTTGTAGTCGCCAGTCTCACCCCATGAGTTCTTTACCATGTAGTATTCCTTGCCATTCTGGTCCTTAGCGATACCAAAGATAAGCATACCATGGTCGTCTGTGAGCTCCCAGTTGTCGAAACGCTCCTGGCGCATCTCCTGTGTAGGAACAATCTCAGGAACTGTGCAGCCGAGAGAGTCGAGCATGCTGGTCTTCTGAGTTCTGGTCAACTTGAGCCAACGAGCCATGTCAGAACCTGCGAGGCTCTGAGCCTTCTTGGTGTCTACAGCATAAGCAAGACCTGTGCGTGTGAAGCCTTCCTCAGAAACGTCGCCACCCCATGCAATGCAATAGCCATTCTCCAATGCGTTGTCGATGATGCGCATCATGTCTTCCATAGGAACGTTCCATGACAATGGCAAACGCCAGTTGTCCTGTACCTCAACAGCAAACTGTGTCCAGAATGGGTGGTGAGTATAGCTGGTGATAGTAACATAGTCGTCGAAGTTCAAACCGAGGCTTGCAGCAAATGTCTTAGGAGTATAAGTCTTGCCTTCATATTTGAAAGACTCTGGGCACTCGCCAAGGTAAGCATCCAAGACACCCTGGAAACCAACCTTCCACTGCTTAGAAATCTTAGAAGCGCTGCTCTTAGCAACAGCTGCTACGTAAGGCTCCAAGATGCTGAAGAATTCGTTGAAGTTGTTAAGAGAGTCGCCATACAAGCTACCTGGGAAAGGCATAGCATTCTCTGGGCAGATACCATAGTGCTGGAGGCAGTACAATGGGTCGTAAGCACTACCGCCCTGTGAAAACTGGCAGTCGCCATGCAAGCGAACAACCTGGATAGCACGATCCATGTAGGTCTTGTTAGCAACAAACGACTCGCAGAGGTCGTATGTCTTGTCTGTCTTCTTCAAAATCTCAGCCTCGAAGTAGCTAAGGGTAGAGTAGTCCCAGCATGTGCCCGAACGATTCTGGTCCTTGATACTTGTGATTTTGTTCTCCTTGATAGTGGTGAACACAGGCTTGTTCTTGTTTACGCTGTCTTTCTTTTCTTCAGCGAAAGCTCCAGTTGTCATCAGAGCAACGAGAGCCAAAGTAATAAGTCTTTTCATTGTAAGTTGATTATAATTATTGTGTTATTTATTGTTTGCCATAAACTCTTCTACATCCTTTGGATGATATGGTATGCGGTCTTTGCCCAAGAATCGGCAGCCATCCTTTGTGATGAGCAAGTCGTCTTCGATACGTATGCCGCCAAAGTCTTTGTATGTCTCCAGCATATCGTAGTTGATGAAGTCTTTGTGCAATCCCTTGCTACGCCAATCGTCGATAAGGGCAGGAATGAAGTAAATACCAGGTTCATCTGTCACCACGAAGCCTTCTTCCAAACGGCGTCCCATGCGCAGACAGTTGGTACCAAACTGTTCAAGATTAGGTCTGGTTTCCTCGTCGAAGCCTACATTAATCTGATCGAAGTTCTCCATATCGTGAACATCCATACCCATCATATGGCCCAAGCCGTGGCAAAGGAACATTGCGTGTGCACCTGCAGCTACAGCCTCGTCGGTATCTCCCTTCATCAGTCCCAACTCCTTAAGTCTGTCGGTCATCAGTCGGCATACACCGAAGTGTACATCCCAGTATTTCACACCTGGTCGTGCTGCCTTTAGTGCATAGTCGTGGCATTCTTCCACGATAGAATATATTTCCAACTGGCGCTGTGTGAATTTGCCATTCACAGGCATTGTACGGGTGTTGTCAGAGCAATAGTTGTTGATAGTCTCTGCACCAGCATCCACCAACAGCAGTCTGCCATCCTCAAGAGGATTCATCGATGGAGCACCATGCATAATCTCGCCATGCTGCGAAAGTATGGTAGCAAAGCTTTCCATAGCGCCATAGCCATGAGCAATACCCTTCAGATATCCAGCTATATTCTGCTCTATAGCTCCAGGCTTACACATGCGCATAGCTGTAGTATGCATCTTATAGCCTATCACAGCAGCACGCTCCAACTCCTCAATCTCCTGAGGCTCTTTGGCTGAGCGCATTTTCACAACTGCCTTTATCAAATCCATTGATGCGCTCTCTTTCTGCTGATTAGGGTGAATACCCAATAGGTCAAAAACCTGCAGTTTGATGTCGAAGCGATAAGGAGGCAAGAAATGTATCTTGCGCTTTTGTCTCAAAGCATCGTTACAGATTGTTTTAAGAGTCTTCATTGGAGCAGTATTGGCAACGCCTACCTGCTGTGCCATGTCGTGAACGCTGTCTACCGAACCATACCATACGATATCTTCTACCGAGATGTCGTCGCCAATGAGGGTCTCCATATCATTGTCGATATCGATGATGCCAACAAGTCCGTCTCTCTTCTGTCCGAAATAATAAAGGAATGATGAATCCTGACGGAATGGACTATACGCATTGTTAGGAAAGTTGGCAGGAGAATCGTTATTGCCAAATAGTATGATGATACCGCTCTTTACAAGCTTCTTAAGCTCTGCGCGACGGCTTACGTAGGTCTCTTTACTAAACATATTCATTAATTTAATATTAATTTCTTGCAAAGTTACACAATTTCTGCAAATTAATGCTAACTTTGCATAGTTTTTGGATATTATTAATATCAAATTTAAATTTATAGATGATAAGGAATACAGGATTAGTGTTAGAAGGGGGTGGAATGCGTGGCGTTTTTACTAGCGGAGTGCTCGATGCTTTTATGAAAAACGGTCTCGATTTCGAGTATATCGTGGCTGTATCGGCAGGAGCATGCAATGGCTTGTCGTATGTTAGCCATCAGCCTCGTCGTGCACGATTGTCGAATATTGATATGCTTGTGAAATATGACTATCTAAGCATAAAACATCTCTTTACAGCAGGTTGTCTTCTTGATAGCGATTTGCTATACAATAAGTTTCCAAACGAGATAATTCCTTATGACTATGATGCTTATTTCTCTAATCCTTCAACCTTCGAAATGGTAGTTACCAACTGCGCTACAGGCTATGCAGAATATCTCACCGAGAAGTCGGGCAACCGCCAGCGATTACTCGATATCTGTCATGCAAGTAGTAGTCTGCCTTATGTCTGCAAGGTTATTGATGTGGATGGCACTCCTTATCTTGATGGAGGTATCGTAGATAGCATTCCCATCATGCGTGCTATTTCTACTGGTCATAAGCGCAATGTGGTTATAGCCACTCGCAACCGTGGCTATCGCAACACAGGCAAAGATCGCAAGATTCCTAATTTCATATATCGCAAATATCCTCGTCTTCGTGTGGCTCTTGCCCATCGCATCGAAGTCTACAATAAGCAACTTGAAATGCTTGAACGCTTGGAAGATAGTGGCGATGTAATCTGCATACGCCCAATGAAACCTATGGAAGTGGGGCGTATAGAAAAAGACGCCACCAAGCTCGAAGCTCTCTATGAAGAAGGCTTCAAACTTGGTGACGAGTTTTGCAAGAAGGGATTGCTATAGAAATAATTACTATAATTCCTAATAGTTCTATATTCCTTATATACTTATATATTTGCTATTTTCCTTTAAATCATTATATGGAGTCGTTGATGCGGCTCCTTTTTTTGTTATTTACTTTAGCAAGTCAGGGCGTAGCGCTTTCGTACGCTCCATAGCCTGGTCAAACTCCCATTGTTTAATCTTTGCCTCGTTGCCACTAAGCAGAATCTCAGGCACCTTCCATCCCTTATAGTCGGCTGGGCGAGTATAGATAGGTGCTGATAGCATATCGTCTTGGAAGCAGTCGGATAGGGCACTCTGCTCGTCGCCGATAACTCCAGGAATCACTCTTACTATGGCGTCTGCCATGACAGCGGCAGCAAGTTCGCCACCAGTAAGCACAAAGTCGCCAATAGATATTTCGCGAGTAATAAGATGCTCTCTGATACGATGGTCGATGCCTTTGTAGTGGCCACAAAGTATTATTAGGTTACCCTTCATAGAAAGGTCATTGGCTACATGCTGATTAAACTGCTCACCATCAGGCGAAGTGTATATCACCTCGTCGTAGTCGCGCTCAGCCTTCAAGGCTGAGATACAGCGGTCGATAGGCTCACATTGCATCACCATGCCAGCAAAGCCACCATATGGATAGTCGTCTACACGCTTCCATTTGTCGAGAGTGTAGTCGCGAAGGTTGTGGAGATGAATTTCGGCAAGTCCTTTCTTCTGAGCTCTTGCCAATATCGACTCGTTGAAGAAGCCATCAAGCATTTCGGGCAACACGGTTATAATATCTATTCTCATATCGTATTTTTATTCTTTGTATTTTGCTATGAAATCGTCTTCCGATAGTATCTGTATGCCCAATTCTTGAGCCTTCTTGTTTTTGCCAGATGTAGACGTGACATCGTTGTTGATGAGGAATGATGTCGACTTGCTCACACTTCCTGTCACCTTTCCGCCTTGGCTTTCGATATATGCCTTTAGCTCATTGCGGTTTTTGAAATGATGTACATCGCCCGTAACCACAAAGGTTAGTCCTGCGCAGCGTGTGCCCACTTCGGCTTGGCTGTCAGCTTCGGCTATTGTCACTTTATCGAGTAGTCGTTGAAGCATACCATAGTTGTCGTCGTCCTTCATCCATTTCACGACAGATGCCGACTTCTCTGGTCCTATTCCTGGAATGTGGGCAAAATAGTCGTCAGCCTCGCTGCGAGCTTTCTCTATAAGTTCAGCTATAGGATATTGAGCAAGCAGGCGTTTGCATACATCGCCACCACATAGTGGGATGTTTAGAGCATAGAGCAATCGGCGTGCATCTACAATACGAGCTTTATCTACGGAGTTCAGAATATTGTTGGTACTTTTCTGTCCAAATCCTTCGAGCGTAGATAATTCCAAAGCGTGTAACTCAAGGTCGTAGAAGTCGGCATATTCGCTTATCCATCCCATGTTTACAAATCGTGCTATGGTCTGCTCCGAGATGCCATCAATGTTCATACCATCTTTCGACACAAAGCGAGCAAACTTTTTCAGTCTCTTGGCAGGACATTCCATGTTTGTACAATGCAATGTCAGCGTTCCGCTCGAAGCACTCGTCACCACTTCTGTAGGTTCACCGCATACAGGGCAACGGTCTGGAATTTCAAGGTCGCCAACCTTGCGCTCCACCTTTATCACCTTTGGTATTATTTTGTTGGCTTTGATTACAGAAATCTCTGTACCCTTGTCGCCTATACCCAATCGTTGACACTCGCTGATGTTGCAAAGAGAAGCACGTTTCACGGTGGTGCCTTCCAATTCTACAGGATTGAATACAGCCACAGGTGATATTGTAGATGCAGCACACGACCATTCTATATGATCCAACTTTGTAACCACGCTTTCGTCTTGCCACTTAAAGGCGTAGCCTGCTCTTGTGGCATGATGTCCTGTTACAGAGCCTGTTGCTGCATAGGCGGTATCGTCGTATGCTATCACCAGTCCGTCTACAGGGTATGGGCATGAACCGTTTGTCACCTTCTGTGTCCAACGGTCTATGCAAGCCTCAATATTAGATAATGTAGGGTCTGGAATCTTTTCACGCTCTACGGTATCAAAACCTTGATTTGCCAAGAATGCCATACGCTCTCCCCACGACAATATCTCATCATCGGCATAAACGAGGGTGAATGGAATCCAATGTATGTGGCGTTGTTTCACCTCGTCAACATCCTTTAATGTTAGTGAGCCAGAAGCAAGGTTGCGAGGGTTGGCATAGTCTTCGTCTTGCTCCATCAAGAATTGTTCAAAATCCTTGTAAGAGATAACGGCTTCGCCACGAATCACCAAATGGCCTTTATATGCTATGGTAGGCAATATACCATCGATGGCAGGAGCCAATCGGGTGATGTTGGTACCGATATGTCCGTTGCCGCGTGTCACAACTTTTGTTAGTCGTCCGTTGTCGTATGTCACAACTAAAGTCAAACCATCCAATTTCCACGACAGCCATATCTCTCTGCCTTCAGCCCATTTTGCCAAATCTTGTGGCTGTTTGGTCTTGGCAAGACTCAATGCAGCAAACTCATGCTCCTCCTTCTGTCCAGACATATCATCTTCCGAAACCTTGGCTGTAGGAGAATCCGGCAATACGATGCCTGTGATATCCTCAAGGGCTTTCAGTTCATCAAATGCCGCATCCCATTCGTAGTCGGTCATTAGTTCGCCTTGTCCGTTGTAGTAGGCATCCGAGGCTTTATTCAAAGTCTCTATGAGTTGCCTCATTCTTGTGGTATTATGTTCTGTCATGTTTTGGCTATGATTATTGGTTCGACAAGTGTCGACTTTTGTGTTCAATAAGGGGTCAACCTTATTAGATTGCAAAATTACGAAAAAAAACATAGAATGCTTACCCTAACTCGGAATTAATTGATACCTTTGTGAAAAATTATGGAAAAATGAATGTAATCGTATCTTCAGAGATAACCTCCGTATGCCCAACCTTCGTTGGAGCATGCCTCGATGCTAAGGTAGAAAACTCACAATATTCAGCTCAGTTGTGGAAAGAGATAGAGCAGCTTGGCGCCGACTTTCGTGCTAAGCTATCTGTAGACACCCTTAAGGATGTCAGCGCCATTGCCGCCACTCGCAAAGTGTATAAGGCTTGTGGCAAAGACCCGTCGCGCTATCGTCCTGCAGCCGAGGCATTGGTGCGCCGACTATTGCAGGGCAAAGAGCTATATCAGCGCGACACTCTCGTTGACCTTATCAACCTTGCTTCCATGAAATATGGATATAGCATAGGTGGTTTTGATGCCGAAACCTTTTGTGGCGACACGCTGACTCTCGGCATAGGCAAGAAGGATGAACCTTACGAGGGTATCGGACGAGGTATGATAAACATCGAAGGACTACCTGTGTATCGTGATGCTAAGGGTGGGGTAGGCACGCCTACTAGCGATAACGAACGCACCAAGATGCATCTTGATACCACCCATCTTGTGGTTTTGATAAATGGTTATGATGGTAGCGAACAGGGAGTAGTACAAACAGCAGAATACATTCAGCAATTGTTGCGCAAATATTGCAACTCTGATGGTGGCGAGTATACTGTTTATAGGTGAAAAAGTGAAAAGGTGAAAAAGTAAAAAGATAAAAAAAGTAAAAAGGTAAAAAAGTAAAAAGCTCTTTTTCCTTTTTTTGTCCTTGTCCGAAGTCGTTTCTACGACTTCGTCCCTCCTAAATTTTAACAACTAAATAAAAACAATAATGGCAATAGTAATAGGCATAGACGTAGGCATAAGCACTACCAAGATAGTAGGTATCAACGAGAAAGGAAAGGTGATATCGCCAATCCGAATCAAAGCTACCGACCCCGTGACATCACTCTATGGAGCTTTTGGTAAATATCTATACGACAACAATATTGCACTTACTGATGTTGAACACGTAATGATAACAGGTGTTGGTGCTGCATATATCGAAACTCCTGTTTATGGTCTACCAACGGATAAGGCTGAGGAGTTTACTGCCGATGGCTTGGGTGCAAGGTATGAGACCAACCTCGACAGAATGATTGTGGTGAGTATGGGTACTGGTACTTCGCTGGTGAAATGCGAAGGCGACGACATCCGCCATATCGGAGGTGTAGGAGTTGGTGGAGGTACTCTTATGGGACTCTCGCGTATTATGCTACAAACAGATGATATAAAGCAGGTTGTGGCATTAGCAGAGCATGGCGATATCTCAAATATTGATGTACAGATAGGCGATATCAGTCCACGACCACTTCCTGGACTTCCTAGGGAGGCTACGGCTTCGCTCTTTGGTAATGCTAAGAGTAATGCATCGCGCGAGGATATTGCTTTAGGCATCCTCACCACAGTATTGCAGACCATAGGCTCTAGTTGTATCTTGGCTTCGCTCGAGTCTGGCATCAAGGAGTATGTGCTCATTGGCAATCTCACGCTTTTGCCTCAATGCCGCCAAATCTTCCCTGCCATGGAAAAACTCTATGGTGTGAAGTTCATCATACCAAAATATAGCGAGTTTTGCACAGCTATTGGAGCGGCATTAAGCTATACATCACCAGAGTCACAATTTTAATTCTAATCCATCATATGCAAGGCTTACATCTTTTGGTAGTCTATCGGCTGACAAACGATGTAAGCCTAATTTGTGTGTAAGATGTGTGAGATAAGTATGTTTGGCGCCTATGGCTCGTGCTATTTCTATAGCCTCAGATACAAGAATATGTGAGTGGTGAGGTTTTTCCCATCTTAGGGCACTAATAATTAGAGTTTCCACTCCACGAAGCATATCAAGGTTTTGTGGAGTGATAGACTTAATATCCGTCACATATGCAACATTATCGAAGCGGAAAGCAAGGATAGGTAACTTGTCGTGCATAACCTCAATAGGCAGAATTTTGATGTCGCCAATGCTGAAAGGTTTTCCTGCCTCAATTGTGTTAAGTTTCAGCTTTGGCACACCAGGATATAAATCTTCGGTGAAACAATAAGGCAACATCTGCTTGATGCCCTTCACCGCCTGTCGGTTGCCATACAATGGTATGTCACCGAAGGTACAATATGGTCGCAAGTCGTCGGTACCGCCTATATGGTCGTAGTGGGAGTGGGTTACCAATACACCGTCAATCTTTCGAAACTCCTTGTTCATGAGTTGCTGGCGGATATCTGGTCCGCAGTCTATCAGCACTCTTGTAGATTCTGTTTCTATCATTGCTGCCGTGCGTAGTCTGCTGTCGTGAGGGTCGTTGCTTGTGCATACCTCGCACCTACAACCTAATACAGGCACACCATTCGATGTGCCTGTACCTAAGAAAGTTAACTTGCGATATTTCGACATATATATTCCTTTATATTATATTTACTTCCGGATGCAGTTCGATGCCGAAACTGCGTTTAACGTCATCCTGTATTGTTTTCATCAAGTGGGTGATGTCGGCACCTGTAGCGCCACCTCTATTTACTAATACCAATGCCTGTTTCGCATGCACACCAGCCTTGCCAAGTGTTTTGCCCTTCCATCCGCATTGGTCTATCATCCATCCTGCAGGTATCTTATACGCCACTTCGCCATTTGTATCTTCTACCACATAGTGTGGCATTTTGTCGTAGCGAGCAGCCAATTCTTGGTATTTCTCTTTATCCACTATAGGGTTCATAAAGAAGCTACCTGCATTTCCCTCAACCTTAGGGTCGGGTAGTTTCTCATTGCGTATTTCGATGATGGTATCTCTAAGCTGTTGAGCTGTAGGCGTAACTATTCTTTTCTTCTCAAGCTCTGCGCGTATGTTTCCGTAGTCGAGATGAGGAGTAAAGGTAGAACTCAGACGATAGGTAACATGAGTAATCAGATATTTATTCTTCCACTCATGCTTAAATATGCTTTGGCGATAAGCGTAGTTGCAGTCAGCTGCAGAGATAGTAACCACCTTGCCTGTAGCAATTTCTACAGCTTCGATACTTTCAATCACATCCTTAGCTTCGGCTCCATAGGCTCCGATGTTTTGTACCGCACTTGCTCCAACTTCGCCAGGTATCAGCGAAAGGTTTTCCATGCCGTAGAGTCCTTTGTCTGTAGCAAATGCTACAACATCGTCAAACACCAGTCCGGCCCAACATCTTATGCTCACACCATCGTTTAATATTTCGATGCCATCGGCAACATTCTGCATAGTGGCAGGTGTCACCACAATCCCCTGATAATCCTTTGTCAGTAGCAAATTGCTACCGCCACCTATTATCAGATATTTATTAGCACCACGTAGCACTTCTGCCACCATCTGTGCCTCTTCGTTAGAAGCATATTCTATGAATCTTTCGCACTTAGCATCTATGCCGAAAGTATTGTGCTCAAGGAGCGAGTAGTTATTGATGTCGCGCATATTCTGTTAGCAAGAGAATTCTGTTAATAACCATTTACCCGAACGTCTGCGGAATACCATTTCTATTTCTAAACCATTGGCAATGCCGCGCACCATAAACACCTTACGTGTAGATTCAGAATACTTCTGTCCGTAGATGATGTTGTATAGTGTGCCTGTAGGAATAAGTCCCGGTTTAAAGTCAGGCCATTGCTCAGGCATCATATTGCCTGTGATGCTCGAGAAGTCGTCATCAGGATCAGGTGTGGTGAATTTCACTTCCTCAGCCATGCTGTTTATCTGGAATAACGAGTCTCGCGAGAACTTCTCGTAGAATTTCAAGAAGCTTGCATTCATGTTTTGGAATATAGGCTTATATTCTATAGCAGTAAGCATCCACTCGCCATTCTTACGGTCGAAAACAAACTGCTGCACAGTCTTTATCTTAAAGAATATCTTTTCTACCACCACGTGTGATATCGTAGTGTCCTTCACCAATTTTATCTGTGCCTTGTTGTCAAAGATAAGAGTGTAATAGCCCTGTCGCATGAAGAAATGTTCCATCTTCCATTTGCCTTTCTCTATCTCCTTCGTCAGTTTGCCATTCTTGTATACTGGCAATGGGAAGCAGATTCGCTTTATCTGCAATTTCTTGTTGGCTGCAAAATTGAAAATAAAATCGTCAAACAGCTCATCGGCAGCCTTAGGCATTGGAGTCTCTGCAATAATCTCGTCGGTAGAGTCGGCGGCAGTAGTGTCTACGAGGGTAGAGTCAGTAGCCATAGAGTCAGCCCCGTCCACCTTCTTGTCGTTGCAACTGCTGTTAGTGACACATAGTGAGCAAGCAACGATAAATGCCATAATGAAAAATAAACCTTTCTTCATCGTAAATCTGTGTATTAAAAAACGTGCGCAAAAGTACATATAAAAATTGATATAACAACAAAAAATCGTGAATGTTTTGTTTTTTGCCATAACATCCTTTCATTTTCTCATTTTTATTATTACCTTTGCACAAATTATTTTAAAGAATACTTATACAGTCACCATAAAGACATGTTATTAGAAAAGATAGAATCACTCCTTAAGGAGGTTAACGAACTGCATGCTACCAACGCAGAAGAGTTGGAGCAGCTTAGATTAAAGTATCTTAGCAAGAAGGGCGCCATTAGCCTGTTGATGAACGATTTCCGCTCTGTTCCAGCTGAGCAGAAGAAGGAAGTAGGTATGAAAATCAACGAGCTTAAGCAGGCTGCCACCGAGAAGATTAATGCTCTTCGTGAGCAGTTTGAAGAGGCTGAGGCTTCATCAGACGATATCGACCTCACACGTAGCGCATATCCAGTATCTCTTGGTACACGTCATCCATTGACAATCGTTCAGAACGAGATTATCGACATCTTCCAGCGTATGGGATTCACCCTTACTTCTGGACCGGAAATCGACGACGATAAGCATATCTTTACAATGCTCAACTTTGCCGCCGACCATCCTGCTCGTGATATGCAAGACACATTCTTCATTGAGCAAAACCAGGTGAACGACGTAACAAAGAACGTGCTTCTGCGTAGCCACACCTCTGGCGACCAGACACACTATATGGAAACCCACGAGGCTCCAATCCGCATCATCTGCCCAGGACGAGTATATCGCAACGAGGCTATCAGCGCTCGTGCTCATTGTTTCTTCCATCAGGTAGAGGGATTGTATGTAGACAAGAATGTTAGCTTCACCGACCTCAAGCAGGTGCTCCTTACCTTTGCTCGCGAAATGTTTGGCGAAGACACTAAGATTCGTTTGCGTCCAAGCTATTTCCCATTCACAGAGCCAAGTGCCGAAATGGATATCTCGTGCCACATCTGTGGTGGTAAGGGCTGCGGTTTCTGTAAGCATACCGGTTGGGTAGAAATCCTTGGTTGTGGTATGGTAGACCCTAACGTCCTCGAGGCTTGTGGCATTGATAGCAAGGTATATACAGGCTATGCCTTTGGTATGGGCTTGGAGCGTATCACAAACCTTAAGTATCGCGTAAGCGACCTCCGTATGTTCTCAGAAAACGATACTCGTTTCCTTAAGGAGTTCGAGTCTGCTTTCTAAACTTTAGTATATACATTAATTATATATTATCACTACTGTCCAATAAAAAAGGGCAATTCGATCTTTGAAATAGTTGAATTATAGTCTTTTATGCAGTATTTGGCAATGAAACGGACTTGATTTTTAACTTTGTAGCCAAAAAGAATTGGCTACTATGTTTCAAGACAAATACGTTTTCGCTCAACTTACTGCATTTCTGAATAGAACTCAGTTCAACAACTACGTACGCAAGTATGATGGCAATCGCTATGTGAAGCACTTCACTTGCTGGAACCAGCTTCTTGCAATGATGTTCGGTCAACTGAGCAATCGTGAGAGTTTACGTGACTTGATAGTTGCATTGGAAGCTCACCGAGCAAAGCAATATCATTTGGGTCTTGGACGTAATACTATCGTAAAGGCAACTCTTGCTTATGCTAATCAGACTCGTGATTACAGGATTTTCGAAGACTTTGCATTCTATATGATGAATGAAGCTTGCGAAAAGCGAGAAACCAACATTTTGAATATACCAGGAAAGAAGTATGCTTTTGATTC
>OIZX01000072.1_pt1 | contig 76035 bp, 67 predicted proteins | sample 1588621 | NCBI WGS metagenome assembly OIZX01 (sample SAMN03283276) | human gut metagenome | biome: human-associated habitat; material: feces | host: Homo sapiens | place: Peru | collected 2012 | reverse complement strand
GAGTAGTGAGTAGCGACTTTTTGTGAAACAAAATTCAAGACAGTTCAGGGTGACAAGAAGTTTGCAAAATTTCGTTGGGTCTTGACCCAACCTACAATTCTTTAAACAATAAAAAAGAGACCCGTTTCGTAGTTTCTTTAAAATGAGCTTAGAGGGACTCTCCTGAATCGTTAGCGAATCAATGTGAGCGATACGAGCAAGTATTATTTCAACAAAAAAAGACCTCGTGTGAGGTCTTTTAAAGTGGTGGGCTTGGAGAGACTCGAACTCTCGACCAATTGATTAAGAGTCAACTGCTCTACCAACTGAGCTACAAACCCATGCGTGTTAATCATACATTACTCAAAAATTTTTTTCAAGATATCTTATTTAATTGTTAAAACATGTCAAAATCCTTATTATTCATGCTTGTACATGAAAAGGCTTTACTATATAATCGGGAAGAATAAATTAAGGAGAATTTATATGAAAAAGATATTAGCACTTTTTATTGCTCTTTTCCTTTCTTTCTCAATGTCACAATCTGCAAACGCAGCTAAACAACTCGTTGACGTTACTGCTGACCATTGGGCTGCTCAAGAAATTTTGACCGTTATTAACGGCGGAATTATGGGTATCACGGCTGACGGTCACTTTAATCCTGATGAAGAAATGACCAGAGCGGATTTTAATACAACTCTTTTGAGAGCACTCGGACACAAAGAAGTTACAAACGAAGACAACAATATCTTTACCGATGTTCCCGAAGATTTTTGGGCTTATCAAGATATCTTGAAATCTCAAAGACTCGGTCTTATCTACGGCTACGGCGACAACACTTTCAGACCTTTGAACAACATTACAAAGGCAGAAGTTGAATCAATCATCAGCCACATTACGGAAGACCTCGATAACGTTGATGCATCAGTTCTTGATGTGTTTACCGATAAAAACGACATCCCCGCTTGGGCTGTTGACAGATATGCAAAAGCCGTAACAATGGGTGTTTATGTAAATCACCCCGATGCAGACACTTTGCTCCCTAACAAACTTATCAACAGAGCAGAATGCGCTGTAATCCTTGCAAAATTGAGAAATTCGCTTAACAGCGTTAAGAAAGAATTTGTAGCAGAAGAAGTTGTTATGTCGGTTGATCACTTGAATATTCACCCCGATGCAAAAACTAACGAAGTTAAAATTACAAACTTCCGCAAAATCATTCTCGCAGGCAACATCCTCAAAGTAAGTTTTGCTGAAGACTTCAAATCAAAAAGATACGTTGAAGGAACTCCGATTAAGTTCATCAACACTCAAGATATTGTTACAGAAGAAGGCAGAATGTTAATTCCTGCAAACTCACAATTTATCGGTACTGTTTCACAATTGACTCCTCAAAAAGCGTTTAACAAAAACGCAAAAGTAGGCATCGCTATCAACCAATTGATTCTTCCGAACGGAGAACAAATTGCAATGGCTGCTGAAACAATCGATCTTTTGAAACCTTCAAAAGCCGCTACATTCGGTAAAGTTGCCGCTTACACGGTTGGTGGTGCAGCAGTCGGTACAGGTTCAGGTATCGCAATTGCATCAGGCAGCGGAAAATACGGTACAGGTGTTGCAGTCGGCTTGCCTGTCGGTATCGGTGTCGGTCTTGCAACAGGTTTAATCACCCCCGGTCTTCAAGTTAAAGAACACGTCGGCGATGAAATCTACGTTGAACTTTTAAGAGATTTGGTTATCAGAAACTAATCTCACAAAAAATAAAAAAGAAGAGGTCGAAAGACCTCTTTTTTTTGTCTTAAAAATTTGCAAATTCTCATAAATAAATTACAATAACAAATATCGGAGACTTTATGCAAACAAGACAGGAAATAATCGAAAATTGTCTGGAAAAACGCAAATCTCGCTTTGACACCAATGAAATTTTGGCTCAAAGCAATTTCGAGCCGTTAGAAGGCGGAGAGGCGGATTGCTACGATGTTATGTTAAACAGCACAAAGTCCTCCAACCCGAGACAAAAAATTATCGCAAGTTGTCTGATACAAGGGCTTTCCAAAACTCAGGCTAATTTGAAACTCTATGAAAACAAATATCGAAAATTAACGAGTTCGGAAATTACCGACTACGAGGATGTCCTCAGCCGCGTAAGATTTTGCGGTATTGAAATTCAACTTAATCCGAAAAAAGAAGAATATATACCGCCAAGAGAAGATGTCATTAAAAAGGGGATAATTAACCATAATTCGACCGATGAGGTTAATAAAAAACTTTCGGGTTACGGTTATGAAACTCTTTCAAATCAAGAGGATTGCGATTATCGAGAAAGATTTAATAAGTTTCACAATAAGCGGGAAAGCCTTATACAAGAAGCCTACCAAGCCTGCAAAACCGTCAGCGAAATTAACAAAATTTTGCTTGAAAATAACTTATCAAAACTTGATATTTTGGAAGAAATGGAATATCAAAACGAACGTGCCGCAATCATAAAAAAGAAGCGTGAAAACGTCATAAAAGAGTGCCTCGATGAGAGAATGAGCCGTTTTGACGCGGATAAAGTTTTGGAAAAAATGGGTTTTGAAAAACTCGGCGATTCGGAAGGGGCTAAATTTATGAAATTTTCGTCAAAATCCGCTCACTTAAAATCCGCCGAACTCTCAAACCAATTTAGAAAGTTATACCGTCAGGCGATAAAACTTTATCATCCCGACAGATTTAACGATGCCGCTCAAAAAAGCCTCGCAACAACCAGAATGAAGGCTATTAACGAGGCTAAAGACAAGAATGATTTTTTCCTTTTAAAAAGTCTTTTGGAACAATTTGAAAAGGAAAATCCCTAGTGGTGGCAACTTCCGCAACTGTGACCTTCTCCGTGGTGATTGCAGTTTGCTCCTGTTTGAAAGTCTAATGTTCCGTTTAAAAATGCTTCAACGGCTTCATCTGCATTGCCAGAAATTCCTGCGCAAAGGACAATTCCGTATTCCGCAAGTGCAGAAATTGCGCAAGGTCCTATTCCGCCGCAGATTAAGACTTTTGCATCTTCATCGTTTAAAAATGTTGCGATTGCGCTGTGTCCGTTTCCGTCCGTCGACAAAACTTCCGTCGATACAACCTTTTTATCCTCAACGTTATACACTTTGACAAATTCCGTGTGTCCGAAGTGTTGAAAAATTCCGCCTTCGTTGTCGTAAGTAACTGCTATTTTCATAAAAATTCTCCTTTTTAGAAAGCATTTAATCTTAGTGTAACACGAATAAGAAATAAATTAAAGAAAAATCGGGCTAAAACGAAAGGGTTTTGAAATTTTGTCGAATTTATTGTAAAATCAGTTAGACATAAAATTGTGTATTAGTCTGAAAGGAATTAATTCAATGAAAATTAATAAATTTATGCAAGCAATAAACATTAATCCTGCGAAAAAGGCAGAGGAAACTTTTCCGAAAACTAAGCCTATGCCCGCAGACAGCGTAAGTTTTTCTCATTCGGTAAAACCCTCAAACGATCAAAAATTCATTGAATTAAGAGAAGATATTTCTAAAAAAATGCAGCCGCTTTTGTCCGGTTCGGAAGAAGCAGGCTGGGATTTCTACATCAACAGTACCGCTGAAAATATGGACAAAATGAATGCTGCACAAGATAAAGTCAACGAATTTTACGATGACAAAGAAGTCTATAAAAAATTAAAAGCAATCAATGACAACGGCGGTGTAGAAGATAAAAAACTCCAAAAACAATTGCGAGTTTTGACGAGTGCTTTCGGTGACGGTATCGAATTTAAAGACGAACTCGAAGCAATGAACAAAAAAGAGAATGAAATTTCTCAAAAATTAAACTCTTTCCAAATGCAAATTGACGGAAAGCCCGTTTCAAAAGCCGAAATTCAAAAGATTATGGAAACAGAAACAAACCCGGAAGTCCGTAAAAAGGCGGCAGATGCTAAAATTGCCTCAGGTGATTTAATTGCAGACGACCTTGTTGAACTCGTTAAAATGAGAAACGATTTCGCAAAGAAAAAAGGTTACGATAACTATTTTGACTACAAAATCGCTCAAGATTACGACATTCAACCCGAAGAACTCGACAAACTTTTGAAAGATGTTGCGGAAAATACCAAAGCATCAAACCAAAAAGTTATGAACGGTGTGAAAGCAGATTTATCAAAAGCGTTCGGCATTGCTCCCGAGGATTTGAGAAGTTACCATTTCGGATACCTCGCAGGTGAAGATCCCGAAAAACTTGTAAACGACAAAATCGAAACAAAAGAACAAGTTGTGGATATTGCTAAAAAAGCATACCTCGGAATGGGCTACAACGTTGACGAACTTCCTATCGTGTTGGATTTGTTCCCCAGAGAAAACAAAAATACTCACGGATTTTCTTTCCCGATTGAAGCAGGAAAAGATGCGAGAATTTTGGCAAACTTAACGGATAACGTTTCAAGTGTTGATACTTTGATGCACGAACTCGGTCACTCTGTATTTACTGTCAAAACGGATGCAACACTTCCTTATATGGAACAGGATACGACAAGTACAATGACGGAAGCCGTCGCAATGATGATGGGTGATATGATAAGAACCGAAGATTTGGCTAAGGATTTGGTTCCTGCCGATGTTAACGAAAAATTTGCAAAATCTTTGGGCAAAGAAGAATCCATGTTTGTCGGCTCAAGCATGACAATTATTGATTTTGAAAGAAATATGTACAAAAATCCCGATCAGGATTTGAAACAACTTTGGAAAGATATGAGCGTCAAGTACAAAGGAAGAAGCGAACAAGACGAAGCGACAAACGAATGGGCAACCGTTCCTCACTTCCTCTCCCACCCCGGATATTACCAAAACTATTTCAGAGCATCGTTAATCAAGGCGCAACTTTATGAAGCCTTGACCGATAAGTTCGGCAAACTTACTCAAAATCCCGAAACGGCAGAATTCTTAAACGAAAACTTGTTTAAATTCGGCGGCTCTAAGGAAGATGACGAACTCTTGTTGGAATTGACGGGCAAAAAACTTACCGCTGAAGCATTCTGCAACAGAATTAACAATCTTGTCGAATAAATCTCGACGGTACAAATTTCTTGTCACTTGATAAAATCCGATGTTTGAGTTATTTTGATTGCGTGGGATTTTCCCGAAAGTACTTAATATGAGGATTATAAATATGACAAGAAGACCTGTTATTGCCGGCAATTGGAAAATGAACAAATTGCAAGCAGAAGCAAAAGATTTAGTAAATGACGTTATGGCAGGATTGAAAGAATACGACAAGGAAAAACTTCCTGTTGTTATCGTTGCTCCTGTATTTACTTCATTGTACGTTGCAAACAAAGCACTTACAGACTGCGGTTGCGGTAAAGTAAGACTCGCTGCTCAAAACTGCTACTTTGAAAACCACGGTGCATTTACAGGTGAAGCATCTGTTGAAATGTTGAAAGATGCAGGTTGCGAATACATCATCATAGGTCACAGCGAAAGAAGACAATACTTCGCAGAAACAGATGAAATGGTTAACAAAAAAGCAAAAGCAATCTTGGCTGAAGGCTTGATTCCTATCATCTGCTGCGGTGAATCTTTGGAACAAAGAGAATCAGGCGTTACTGATACTCACATCGCTTCACAAATTAAAAACGCATTGAAAGATTTGACTTCAGAAGAAGTTGCAAAATCAATCATCGCTTACGAACCGATTTGGGCTATCGGCACAGGCAAAACTTGCGATTCAACCGAAGCAAACAGAGTTATCGCAATGATTAGAAACACAGTTAAAGAAGTTGCAGGCGCTGAAGCAGCAGATGCAATCAGAATTCTTTACGGTGGCAGCGTAAAACCCGAAACAATTAAAGAACAAATGGCTCAATCAGATATCGACGGCGCATTGGTCGGCGGTGCTTCATTGAAGGCTGACAGTTTCGTTAAAATCGTTGAAGGTGCTATGTAATAACCGTTTTAAGGTTTTAAAAGAGAGGGCGCAAAGTCCTCTCTTTTTTTTGTAACAATTTTAATATTTCTGAAATTTCATCTAAAAAAAATACTTTATATATATGTAAGTGGAAAAATATAAGGAGTATTCTATGCCGATTAATCCGATGATGATAAAAAAAGGTGTTGAAATTGCAGGAAAAGTTGTTCAAACGGCTGACACAATTAATACCGTTTCGGAACAAATGGGAATTAATCAGGATAGTATTTTTGCCGAAAAACAAAAAAACGGTAAAGGCGGTGCGCTGAACAGCGTATTCCAAGCGGCTGATACGGTTACGAACGGTCAAGTCAGCACGGTTGTCGGTACTTTGGACAAAGTAACAAACGGCGCTGCATCGGGTGCGGTTGAAACTGCCGATAAAATCGTAACACCTGTTATGGATGCCGTTAACGGTGTCGGAGGAGAAAATCAGGAAGAAATTCTCAAAAAACTTGCCGCAAAAGGCGCAGGCGGAATGAATACTCAGGCATAATAAAACTTTTCAAATAAAAAGACCGAATTTAAAACTCGGTCTTTTTTATAACTTAAATTCCGTACTCAATTGAACTCTTTGTTTTGTCGTCGTTCCCTCGCCGTTGTAAAGGCTTGCGTTGACGCTTACAGAGAATTCGTTCGGGTTGTTTTTTGTCGGTTTATAGGTTAATCCGATTTGCTCTTGCATATAATTTTGGTCAATGTGATTTGCAAGTTTCGTTTTAAGCGTCCAAGCATTTGTGAGTCTGTATTCGGGGTATAAATATATGCTTGTGCCGTAACTTCCGCGGCTGCTTGCGTATTGGGTTTTGCCGAGTTGCGCGCCGAGGCTGAAACGTCCGTTTTTGTATCTTGCAAAAAGACCTGTCGAGTTTGCGGAAGCGCTTTCGTCTCCGCATTCGTTGGAGTAAAATCCGCCGCCGAGTTTAAACGAGCCTTTGACTCCTTTTATTTTTAATTCGTTTGAGGAAACAACAACACCGCCTGCGGGATTGTTTGTTTCTAACGAATCGTATATAGCGGTAGCAACATTCAATCCTCCGATTTTTGATTCGATTTTTAACCCTGTATCGTAACTGCTTTCGAGTTTTCCGACAAAACCGACAGAAATATCGTCGTGAGAAGATAATGCGGCGTGACCCCAATAAACAGAGGTGTTTTCGTCGGTTTTAAATCTGTAATGCGCTGCGTGGATAATAGAGGGGGCAGTTTGCATCATAGATGGCGTTGTTCTGAATGTTGTTCTGAAGTTTGCGGAATTATCCCAAATTGTGTTGAAGGCTTCAACCGCTCTGAAAGAGTAACTTTTTTCGATAGTCGCCTGCAATACCGTGTTGCTCTTTTTTAATTGTTGCTCATCCGGAGCAAGAACAATCATTTCTGTTGTATCTTCGTCATCGGGTTCTTCCGTATAGACGTCATATTCTTCATATTCGCTTTCTTCGCCGAAAAGTTCTTCGTCAACGGATTCTTGCTCATCAGCATCTTCCATATAGGTGACTTTTTCGATTTCGGGACTTGTGAATTGATCTGCAAATGCAGCATTGAATGAGGTTGTTAAGTTCATAAACAACATTCCGAGAAGAATTATCGCTATTTTTTTGTTAATTAATCTCAAAAATCTCATCCTCCACTATATAATAATAACTCATTTTTTAACATTCAACAATGTTGCTTATTCACAAAATCATCAATATAGGGTATAATATTTTGAGTAGTATTTGAGGAAAAGGGAGAAGTTTATGGCATCTTTAATAGACGTGGTCAGAACCGTTTTCTGCTCAAAAAATGCAGCAATAAAACTGGTTATCGTCTCTTCTTTATTGGCTTATCCGCTTTTCAGGGTTGTTACTGTTCCGTTCGCCGGATGGGGTGATATTTGGGTTATAACAACATTGATTATGGCGGTGCTGTATCTGGGCTTTATGTTTGTTTCGGCAGCGAATTTGATTAATGAAGAAAACGTTATTGTCCCGGGGCTTGTTAATCCTTTTAAAATTATTATGTACGGATTGGGCGGTATTGTCGCAGTCGGACCTATGATTGCGTTTATGGTCTATGCGTGGTTTATGATTTTTGAAAAATTGACCCAAAACGGATATTCCGAACAGTCAATTTATGTTTCAGCAGTTGCAATCGAGTTGATTTTGTTAGGATTTTTGGCGGCGCAAATTTCGTTGTTTGCAGGCAGCGGAAATCCTTTGCAAGCGTATAATATTGCAAAAATTCGTAAATGTTTTGCGGATTTTACGACAAAAAGTTTTATCCTAATCCTCAGTTTGGCGATTTTTGGCGGGGTTGTTGTTTTCCCGTTAGGATTTTTAACGCAAATGATGTTCGGAATGGGACTTGTATTCTTTATGGTCGCATTCTTCTTCTTTACGGTAATGTTGATGTTAGCGTTCCAATTCTACGCAAGTTGCTTTATAGAAAACGTTGCGTTCTCTAAACAATTGGTTCACGAAGAATCGGCAGGCGACATTTTGGATAAGAAACTTATTTTGGAAGATGACAGAAATGTCGTTGTTAAAAAACCGAAGAAGAAAACAACAAAGAAAGTTGTTAAGAAAAAGAAGAAACTTTTCTAAGGTTTTAAATTCCTTAATGTAGCAAGTTTATCGCGAATTTCGGCGGCTCTTTCAAAATCGAGAAGACCCGCCGATTTTTTCATTTCTTTTTCAAGTTGCGCAATAAGTTTCGGCAAGTCTTTTGTTTCGACCTTACCTTGAGCCATACTTTCAGCAACAACGTCTTCAACGTTTCTGAAACTTGCAAGCATTGAAAGCAGGTTGTTTTCGACAGGTTTGATGATGGTTTTTGGCGTAATATTGTGTTCTTTGTTATATTCGATTTGGATTTTTCGTCTTCTTGCCGTTTCGTCAATCGCGAATTTCATACTGTCGGTAATTTTATCGGCGTACATAATTACGCGAGAGTCGGCGTTTCTTGCCGCACGACCGATTGTTTGGATAAGGCTTGTTTCGGAGCGCAAAAAGCCTTCTTTATCAGCATCGGTTATTATAACCAAAGAAACTTCGGGGATATCAAGCCCCTCTCTCAAAAGGTTTACACCGACCAAGACGTCAAATTCACCGAGTCTTAAATCTCTTAAAATCTCAATTCTTTCGATTGAGGTGATTTCGCTGTGCAGGTAGCGCGCTTTTATCCCTGCTTTTAGCAGATAATCGGATAGTGCCTCTGCGGTTTTCTTTGTCAAAGTCGTTATTAAAACGCGACCTTTCTTTTCTGTCGTTTCGGAAATTTCTTTTATTATGTCGTCGATTTGATTTAATGTCGGACGAACAAAAATTTCGGGGTCCAAAAGTCCGGTCGGGCGAATGATTTGCTCGACGAGTTGCGCGGAGGTTTTTCTTTCAAATTCGGCAGGAGTTGCGGAAATAAAGATTTTTTGATTAACCCGTTTCCAAAATTCCTGTGCTTTTAAAGGTCTGTTATCTCTTGCGCAAGGCAATCTGAAGCCGTATTCTACAAGGGTGTCTTTTCTTGATTTGTCACCGTTGTACATTGCATTTAATTGAGGAATTGTTACGTGTGATTCGTCAATTACGGTCAAAAAATCGCCTTTGAAGTAATCCAATAACGTTGCGGGCGGTGTTCCTGCTTTTCTGCGTTCGATAATTCTTGAATAGTTTTCAATTCCGTTGCAGTAGCCCATTTCTTTTATCATCTCAATATCAAATTTAACCCTTTGAGAAATTCTTTGGGCTTCAATCAGTTTGCCTTCGCTTTCAAATTGTGCAACTTGTGATTGCAATTCCTGCCTAATCATTACAATGGTTTCGTCCACATTGTCATCATCAGAAAGATAGTGAACGGCGGGGAAAATAACGGCTTTGTCGGGCATTTCGACAATTTCGCCCGTAGTTTGATTAATTCTTAAAATTTGCTCGATTTCATCGCCCCAAAAACAAATTCTTATAATATCCGTTTCGTAAGACGGCATTATCTCGACGACGTCTCCTTTCGCTCTAAAGGTTGAACGCTTTAATTCAAGGTCGTTTCGGGTGTATCTTACATCTGCAAGATAGTGCAAGAAATCGTCTCTGTCAACGCAATCGCCTACGTTTATTGTGACAGAACCTTTGAAATACGCTTCCGGCAAGCCTAAACCGTATATGCAACTTACGGATGCAACTACAATAACGTCGTTTCTTTCGTAAAGACTTCTTGTCGTGTTATGACGAAGTCTGTCGATTTCGTCGTTGATTGAGGCGGTTTTTTCGATATATGTGTCTGTCCTCGGAATGTAGGCTTCAGGTTGATAATAATCGTAATAACTTATAAAATATTCGACTGCATTTTCGGGAAAAAGTTCTTTAAATTCGTTATACAACTGACCTGCGAGGGTCTTGTTGTGCGCAATTACCAAGGTTTGTTTTTGCATTCTTTCAATCACGTTTGCAACCGTAAAAGTTTTTCCGGAGCCTGTTATTCCGAGAAGTGTTTGCGCATCCATGCCCTCGTTTAAGCCCGACGTTAAAGCGTCTACGGCTTTTTCTTGCGTCGGGGAAAGTGAGTATGGAGAGTGTATTTTGAATTTTTTACCCATAAAAATATTATACTCTATTTGCACGAGTTTGAAGTAATGTCTTTACTAAATTTAAGTTCATATTTATAATATGAAATATGAGTGAAAATAATTCAGCACAACTTATAAAACGAGCATTTGAATATAAGGCTGCCGGTAACTTTAAACAGGCTATCGACCACCTTTTAAAAGCGTTGGAAATTGAACCCGAAAACGCGGAAGTTCTTGCGGAAATTGCAGGTCTTTATGTCGAATTGAGCAATCCCGACAAGGCTATTCGCTATTACGAACAGGCTCTTTTGTATGACCCTGATAATATTTCGGTTAAATTTAAGTTGGCAAGAGTTTACAAAGGCGCAGGCTTAATCACAAAGGCTTTACCTTTGGTTCGTGCAGTTTGCGAAAAGGATTTGAACTTCGGATACGTTGCGGAATTTTTAAATCTTTTGTATTTGGAAAGCGACTTTGAAGGGGTTATTGAATTTTACAAAAAACCTATCGTTGCAAATTCTTCAAACGCACGTATTCACTATTTTGCAGGTGCTTCTTATTTAGCACTCGGCGACAATATTAAAGCAAGAGAACTTTATCAAAAATCATTGGAATACGACAGAAATGATTATGATATTGTTTACAGCTGCGCAAACCTTTTGTACGAGGAAGGTAAATATAAAGAAGCCGCAAAAACAATTTTGATGAGCCCTGTTGCCAAAACAAATCACAAAACATTCTATCTTTTGGGTGAAATTTGTATTGCTCAAGACAATATTAACGAAGCAATCAACAATTACAGCAAGGCATGTAAGTTAAACCCGAAAAATCCTTTGTATTACTTCTCTTTGGCAACCGCATATTCTTTAAACGGTTTCTTGAAAGAAGCAGAGGAAAATTATTCAAATGCCGTAAAACTCAGCCCGAACAATCTTTTCTATGCTTATACATTGGCATTGGTTTATTATCAATCTGGTCAGGTTTCTAAAGCAAAAGAAAAAATTAAAAATATTTTGTCGGTTAACCCCGAAAACATCAACGCTTTGGTTTTAAAAGCGCAAATCGCAACAGATGAAAACGATGTCGTCACGGCAGAACAAATTTTGAAAACAGTTCTCAGACGCGAACCTCACAACGATTATGCTCTTTATATCAGAACTCAAGTGTTCAAGAAACTCGGTTGGTGGGAAAAAGCAATTGAGACAATTGATTTGGCTATAAAATGCAACCCCGATTCTTTGGAATATTTGAGCGAAGCAGTTTCGTTTAATATTGAAGCAAAAAGATATGAAGAGGCTGAAAAACGTTGCCGTGAAATTCTTGAAAAGAATGACAAGTATATTTTTGCTTACATAAAATTAACAGAAATTTATGTAAAACAAAAACGTTTCTCTGAAGCATTGGAAAATATCGAAATAACTTTGAAATACGATATTAACACTCCGTCGGCATACATAATGAAAGCAAAAATTTATCTTTCCAACAAATTGTATGACCAAGCGATTGAATTTGCAAAACAAGCAATTACGCTTGAGCCTGACAACAACGAGTATTATTCTTTCATTGCGGATATTTATTACAGAAATCATCAATATAAAGAAGCGCATAAGTATTACAAAGAAGCCGCTCAATATGACGTAACTTCTGCATATTTAAAATATCAATCCGCTAAATGTTTGCACAAAATGGATGAACTCTCGGAGGCAATTGCTGATTATTCAATGGCAAGAAGATTAAATCCGTCAAATATCAGTATCGCTTTCGATTATTGCGATTGTTTGTGCGACAAGGGCGATTACAAAAACGCACTCGCAGTTTTAAAACAAGCGGTAAATTTTGCGGATAATGATGAAAAACAAAGAATTATTCGAGAAAAAACCGATTTTATTAACAATAAAATTACTCAAAATTTAAACGGTATTCAAAGATTTATAGAAAAATTCAAAAAGGAAAACTAATTCGGTTTTCCTTTTTTATTATTAAATTTTCAAAAATTTTTTCTTAACATTTTGTAACAAAACTCCTCAAATAGTTAAAGATACATGGTTTTGCGCCGATAATACATGTGTAAGGTAAGTAAGGTAAGTAAAACAATGGGTCTCTCAGCATCACAAGCCAGATATTTACAATTAACAGCTCGTAGAAGTGACAACGAATACGAAGCTCAACAAATCAACCAACAAAGATCTGCTATTGCTGAAAAAATGCAAGAAATTTCTACGAAATATTCTAACGGCATTAACAACAGACAATTGTTGTTCATGACTCCTACCGGAGACGGCACAACTACTCAATCTGTTAAACTTACTTATGACACTATTACAGCAGAATATCCTAACGGATTAGGCTACACTTTGATTGATGCAAACGGAACTCCCGTTCGTCCTAACGACAAAACAGCAAACGCAATCAGAGAAAAAGCAAAAACAGATTTAGAAGCAGCACAAGCAGTTAAGTCATTCGTTGTTCCCGTTGACGGTGAAAACGGTACTCAAGTAAACGTTCCTTTGACAGGTGACAACTATATGACTCTTGTCGGAAACACAGATACTGTTCTCAACAGAAAAGGCGAAGCAGTTTCTACCGAAGCATTGCAAGCAAGCATCAAAGGTATGTCATCACAAGAACTCAACCAATACTGGAAGAACATGGGTTACAGTTTCTTGTCAGAAACAAAATTGGGTGAAATCGGTGATGAAGAAAAAGTTTCTGAAGCACTTAAAAACTACCAAGCAGCAATGAAAGAAGCTGAAGAAATCGAAAACCAACCTTGCATTTACGATGACAGATGCAGAAATTCAGAATACCTCGAATCACAACTCAGAAGCGGTAACTGGACTCTTGAAAGATTAAGCGACACAGTTGTTGATGAATTCGGTAACTACCAAATGGAAAAAGTTCACTACTCAGGTGTTGGCTTGATTGCAGATACTCTTGATACTTCAGATGATGCGGCAGTTACTGCTGAATATGAACAAAAATCAGACTTCTACGAAATGAAAGATAAACAACTCGAACTCGAATTGCAAAGACTTCAAACTTCACACACAGCAATTCAAACAGAAATCGATTCAGTTAAAAAAGTTATCGACAAAAACGTTGAAAAATCTTTCAAAACATTCGGTTAATAAGAATTTAGAAAAGCCCTTCGGGGCTTTTTTAGTGCCTTAATTTTTATTATGATTTTTATTTTCGGCATTGGCATGTCGAAAAATTTTTTTTATTTTAGCCATGCTTTTATTTTTTGCGGGCATGCTTTGTGTTAAAAGTTATGGAAATAATTGAATTTATTTTATTTGAGTGATATAACAATACGAGATAATGATATATTTTTGAGGAACATAAGATGGAAAAAAATCAAGAAAATTTGCATATATTAAGACACTCTGCGTCTCACATTATGGCTCAAGCGGTACAAAAGTTATTCCCCGGAACAAAACTTGCTATCGGACCCGCTGTTGACAATGGTTTCTACTACGATTTTGATACGGAGCATTCTTTTACGGAAGATGATTTGGTAAAAATCGAAAATGAAATGAAATCCATTCTTAAACAAAATTTAGTTTTTGAAAAATATGAAATTCCTGATGTTCAAAAACAAATTGACGAATTTAAAAACGAAGGTGAAATTTATAAGGCAGAACTTCTTGAAGAACACAGAAACGACAATCCGACTTTGTATTTGACAAAAGATAAAGACGGAAATGTTCTTTTCAACGACCTTTGCGCAGGTCCTCACGTTCCGAATACAAGTTATATTAAAGGCAATGCAATTAAATTGATGAAGGTTGCAGGTGCTTATTGGAGAGGCAGCGAAAAGAACAAAATGCTTCAACGTATTTACGCGACTGCATTTTGGAACAAAGAAGACCTCGCAGAATACTTAACAATGCTTGAAGAAGCACAAAAGCGTGACCACAGAAAACTCGGAACTCAACTCGATTTGTTCTCCGTAAGAGAAGAAATCGGCGGCGGTTTGGTTCTTTGGCACCCTAATCTTTACACGGTTCGTGAAGAAATCGAAAATTACTGGAGAACGGAACACAGAAAAAGAGGTTATGTAATCGTTCAAACTCCGCAAATCGCAAAATCGAAATTGTGGGAAATTTCAGGTCACATTGACCACTACAAAGACAATATGTTCTTCATTCAAAAAGATAACGAAGATGATGATCAATATATCGTAAAACCGATGAACTGTCCGTTCCACATCTTGATTTATCAATCACAAAGACATTCATACCGTTCATTGCCGTTGAGAATGGCAGAACTCGGTACTGTTTACCGTCGTGAAAAATCGGGCGCTTTGTCAGGTTTGACTCGTGTACAAGGCTTTACGCAAGACGATGCGCACATTTTCTGTACACCCGAACAATTGGTTGATGAAATCAATGCTATTATCGACTTTGTCGCAGATACAATGAAAATCTTCGGCATGGGCTTTGAAGTCGAACTTTCAACAAGACCCGAAAGTTACGTTGGAAAACTTGAAAATTGGGAATTGGCTGAAAAGGGCTTGAAAGAAGCAATGGATAAACGTGGCATGAAGTACGACATCAACGAAGGTGACGGCGCATTCTACGGTCCGAAAATCGACTTTAAGGTTAAGGATGCAATCGGCAGAACATGGCAATGTGCAACAATTCAGTTAGACTTCAACTTGCCCGAAAGATTTGATATCAAATATCAGGACAAAGACGGTCAAATGAAAACACCTGTAATGCTTCACAGAGTTATTTTCGGTTCAATGGAAAGATTCCACGGTATTCTTATCGAACATTACGCAGGCGCGTTCCCGACTTGGCTCGCTCCGACTCAAGTTTGCGTTGTTCCGATTGCAGAACGTCATAACGATTACGCTAAAGAAGTTTACGATAAATTGTTCGCGGAAGGTATCAGAGTTCAGCTCGATGACCGCTCTGAAAGTATGAATTACAAAATCAGAGAAGCATTGCAAGATAAGAAAATTCCTTATGTTGTAGTCGTCGGTGATAAAGAAATCGAAGCAAAACAAGTTGCCGTAAGAGTAAGAGCAAAAGGCGCTGTCGGAACTATGGGCGTTGATGAGTTCAAGGATGCGGTTCTTGACGAAATCAAAGCAAAGAAGCAAGTTCCCTCTATCGGCAATAAGGAATAAGTTATTGAAAAAAACGTTATTGTTTTTGGCGGTATTTATACTTAGCGCATTGTGCGTTTTTGCTGATACCGTTCCTGCAACAACTACAAGTATAAAATATTACGGAATTGGCGTTTTCAAAATTGAAAACGACTTTTCCGTATATAGTGAACCGAATGTTAAATCAAAAGTTTTGCGCAAATGTACTTTGCCGACACAGAAGAATTCCGCGATAGTCAGCACAAATTCTAAAAGTTTAATTATGCCGTATATCGTGTCAATTCCCTCTCAACATCTGTTTTTTGCGACGGTTGTTGATTATCCCGAGGATAATTGGATTCATATTTATAACCAAACAACAAATCTTACGGGCTGGGTTCAATATACCGACAAATCGTCTTTTATGACCTGGAAAGAATTTTTCTATAAATACGGAAAGAAAAACGGGCTTTTTCAAATGAGAGATATAAAGGTGAAAAGGCTCTATTCGCAAGACGATGAAAATTCCAAAATCGTTGACAGGTATTCTTATCCCGAATATATCCAACTGAGATTTATCCGCGGAAACTGGATGCTCGTTACGGTTGTGGATTCGGGAAACGTGTATAAAACAGGATGGCTCAAATGGAGAACGGATGACGGCAAATTGAGAGTTTTTCCGAATTTATATAATTAAATGAAAAGTAAAGTTTTGTCTTTAAATTATTATTAAAGACTTTCCTTATCATCAAATATGTTCTATAATCTAAAAGTTATTATGTAGGAGGCTAAAAGTTTATGGGAATTATCGTAAACGGACGTAACATTGAAATCACAGATGCCATTAAGGCGTACACAAAAGAAAAAATCGGAAAAGTCTTAGGACACTATGACCAAATTCAAAACATTGAAGTAGTCTTGAGTGTTATTAAAAATCCTTCCGTTAGCGAAAGCCACACAGCAGAAGTTATTTGCAAAATGACAACAGGCTCGATTAAACTTGAAGAAACGGCAGAATCTATGTATGCCGCAATTGATTTGCTCGCTGACAAATTGCTCAGACAAGTTGAAAAACATAAGAGCAAATATATCAAAGCTGCTAAGAACGCATCAATCAGAACAGATGGCGTTCCCGATGAAGACGAAACTGAAAAATAACAAATGTTTTGCTGCGGAAAATCTTGTATTTTCCGCAGCTTTAATCAATTTTTAGGAATAGAAAAGTGCTGCCGATAATCACAGAAGAACAATCATCTCTTATTTTTGCCGAAATTTTCCAAGATGTTCACGCTTGGCGTAAGAAAATGATTCATTACATCAAAGAGGAAAATCCGGAGATTAATTCTGCTATTATTGAGGCTGCAAACAATACCGAACTCGACCCGAAGGCGGTTGCGTTGGGTGCTTATATGACTTACATTCTTCTTGAAACGGCAATGAAAGAAGACTCTGCAGACGACGTTATGCTCCGTGATTTTACTACGGATTAGTTTAAATCGTCGCTTATATTTTTCTTGAAATGTTAAGAAATATGTTTTTTGTGAAAAAATATATCATTTTGGTCAAATTTCAAAAAGTTTGATACAATCTTTTTTGAGCATGTATTTAGACTTTAATTTGGATTTCGAAAGGAGAAAAAAATGAAAAAATTATTTAAAAATGTTATAAGTAGTTATACAAATTTGTACCAAAATATGATTATAAGAAAAAGTCGCAGTTGGATTGCGACGGCAGTTTCATAGAAAAAAGGAGGAAAACATAATGGCAAATTTTGAATTTTTGAAGGAAATAAAAGAATATGTATTATTTGCAGATGCTGCCATAGAGGCAGAAAAAGTTTATGCTACTTCTCCGGCTATGTCTGCAGTTGGGAGTAGAAAAGCCTTAGAGTTGGCAGTTAAATGGGTGTATTCTGCTGATAATACAATGCAGATGCCGTATAAGGATAATTTGCAGTCATTGATACATGAACCAAGTTTTAGATTTGCTGTAGAGCATAATACCTGGAGTAAACTTCTGTTTGTTGTGAAGTTGGGTAATTTGGCTGTGCACACAGGAAAAAGTGTAAGTTCGAGTGATGCTCTTATGTCATTACGCAGTTTGTTTGAGTTTATAGAATGGATTGATTATTGTTATGGTACAAACTATATAGAAAGAAAATTTTCAGAGAATGATATTCCAAAGGAAAAGGTAGTAGTTGATACAAAAAAAATTAAAGAGCAGGAAAGTCTGCTAGGAGAAAAAGAGGCAGAAATTAATGAGCTTCGCAAGAAGATAGAGGCTATGTCAAAGCAATTTACTGCATCTAAAGCACAAAATCAACAAAATAGAAATTTTGAGGCAGAGGATATTTCAGAATTTTTAACTAGAAAGAAATACATCGATGTTGATTTAAAACAACTGGGTTGGGAATTTAATGGTAATGATGCAGATGTATGGGAAGAATATGAAGTGGATGGTATGGCAGGGGTATTAGGTAAAAAGGGATATGTTGATTATGTCCTTTTTGGAAAAGACGGTTTGCCATTAGCAGTAATAGAGGCAAAGCGTTCAAGCAAAGATCCTAATATTGGACGCAAACAGGCAGTATTATATGCAGATTGTCTGGAGAAAAAATTTGGTCGTAGACCTATGATGTTTACAACCAATGGATTTGAAACATTTTTTTGGGATGATACAACAAGCCCGCAAAGAAAAGTCAGTGAAGTGTTTAGTAAGGAAGAACTTCAGAAACTTATGAATAAGAGAATGGAAAGAAAACCATTAAATGAAGTTCCTATTAATGACAAAATTACAGACAGATATTACCAAAAGGAGGCAATTAGGGCAGTATGTAATCATATTGAACAAGGCTTTAGAAAAAATTTACTTGTTATGGCAACTGGTACAGGAAAAACAAGGACAGCATCAAGTCTGACGGATGTATTAAGTCGTGGTGGATATGTAACAAATGTTTTGTTTTTAGCTGATAGAACAGCTCTGGTAAAGCAGGCAAAGGATGATTTTAAAAATTATCTGCCAGATATGTCATTATGCAATTTATGTTCAAGTAAAGATGATAAAACATCCAGAATTGTGTTTTCTACTTATCCTACAATGCTTAATGCAATAGATGAATGTAAAACGAAGGATGGATTACCATTGTTTACACCTGCACATTTTGATTTAATCATTGTCGATGAAAGTCACAGGTCTATTTTTAAGAAATATAGAGCCATATTTGAATATTTTGATGCGTATTTGGTAGGGCTTACAGCAACACCAAAAACAGATGTAGATAGGAATACATATGATTTCTTCGAGATGGAAAGTGGTATACCAACATATGCTTATGATTATGAAACGGCAGTATATGAAGATAAAGTGCTTGTTCCATATTACAATTATGAAGTTAAGACAAAATTCCTTGAGGAAGGTATAACATATGATGATTTACCCGAAGAAGATAAAAGAAGATATGAAGATGATTTTGCTGAGGATGGGTATGTTCCGGAGTACATTCCTTCAGCACAGTTAAATAAGTTTGTATTTAATGAAGCTACTGTAGATACAGTTTTACAAGATTTGATGGAGAGGGGAATAAAGGTTGAAGGTGGAGATGTTATTGGAAAAACTATTATATTTGCACAAAACAAAAGACACGCAGAATTTATTCTGGAAAGATTTAATAAGCTGTACCCCCAGTACAAGGGTACCTTCGCTCAACGGGTCATTTGTAATGATACTTTTGCCCAGACGATTATTGATGATTTTAAGAAACCCGGAAATGAACCAAGAATTGCTGTGTCAGTTGATATGATGGATACTGGTATAGATGTACCAGAGTGTGTTAATCTTGTATTTTTTAAAAAAATTCGTTCTAAAACAAAATTTTGGCAGATGATTGGGAGAGGAACAAGATTAGCCCCTGATTTAAACTGTGTAGATGGTATTAATGGAGAATATACAGGTAAAAAGTATTTTATGATTTTTGATTATTGTGGAAATTTTGAATATTTCCGAGAAAAACCAAATGGTTTTGAAGGAAATGATACAAAATCACTATCAGAAAATATATTTGGTAAAAAAATAAGATTAGCAGTAGCTATGCAGGAAAGTGCATTCGCAGATGACAATTATCAGGAATGGAGAAAACAATTAGTAGAAGAATGTAATAAGCAGGTACTTGCACTTAGTTACAATATAATATCGGTTAAATTGAAACGGGAATATGTAGAACGATACAGTAAAATTGAAAATTATACATACATTAGCGAGGGAGCGAAGGGTGAGCTTGTAGAATATATTGCTCCATTGATACATTTAGATGATAAAGATGAGTATGCAAAACGATTTGACAATTTTATGTACGGAATGATGATTGCACATATTGAAGCAATGCCTTCATTTAAATATGCTAAAAAACAATTATGTGATATAGCTGCAGCCTTTGAAAGAAAAGTAAGTATCTCCCAGATTAAAGAGAAATTATCTTTAATTAAAGAAATTAATACTGATTCATATTGGGCGGCTAATGATATTTTGCTTTTTGAAAAAACAAGAATAGAGCTTCGTGATTTAATGAAATTTTTAGTTGATGATGACAGGAAAACACCAATCATTACAAAATTGGCTGATCCTGTTATTGAATCGAAAGAAGGAGAAAAATTAAATCCTGCATATGATTTTGAAGATTACAAAAAGAAGGTCAATCGATATGTGAATGAACATAGTAATTCAATAGCGATACATAAATTGACACATAATATTCCGCTTATGGCAGAGGATTATGCTGAATTAGAACGGGTGCTCACAGAGAAACTTGGAAGCAGAGAAGATTATAATCGTGAATATGGTGATACTCCGTTCGGATTACTCATACGAAAAATTGCGAAATTAGACCATAATGCAGCAATGGATGCTTTTTCAATATTCATAAACGATGCTTCACTTAATCAGAATCAGATTGCCTTTGTACATAAGATAATCAATCATATTGAACAAAATGGTTATATGGAAGATATAAAAGAATTGATGAAACCACCTTTCGATAAGCCGGTTAGTTTTGTTAAGTTGTTTGATATGAGGACAAGAACATCATTAATGAAGAAGATTAATGAAATTAAGGAAAATGCTGTTAATGTTGTGGCGTAGAATTACTGCAATAATGTATCATAAAAAATATAATTATATGATACTTAAAAAGTTTATTAGAAAAGCAGTTGTATTGTAAATTAAATTTGATTAATGTAAAAAAATATAATATACTTACCCTAATATTATTGAAGGAGTCACTATATGAAATTATATGATAATTGTATTAGAGCATTTGTAAAGGGCAATCTGGGGGATGACCTTTTTATTTATACTTTATGCAAAAGATATCCTGATCAAAAGTTCGTAATTTGTGGTGAGGAAAAGTACAAGTATTTGTTTAACAGCATTTCAAATTTAAAATATATAGCTGAGGATTCTTTTTTTAGAAAGTGGCTGTTTAGGGCTGTTAAGCTGCCAGCCTGGACTACTAATAAGATATGTGAAAAATTTAAGCTTAATAAGTGCTTTAGGTATTATCATAGCAATACTTTTGTATATGAGCACAGCAAAAATAATATTTTAGTGTCAGGCTCTATTTTTATGGAGTTAGGGGAAGGATTTGTAATGAATCCATATTATAAGGGAGAAATAAAATATTATGCAAAGCACCCTTATGTTATAGGCTGCAATTTTGGACCTTATAGGACAAAAGCATATAAGGCTTTTTATAAAAAGTGCTTTCAAAATGCAGCTCAGGTAAGCTTTAGAGATGAATATTCATATTCGTTATTTAAGGATTTGGAGAATACAAGCTTTGCACCTGATATTTTGTTTAATGTAGACACAGAAGCTGTAAAAGTATCTAAGGAAAAGGATTATGTGTTAATATCTGTTCTTAATCCTTGTAAGGACGATACAACAGGTGAAAATAAGTTAGTTGAAAATTATATTGAAAAAATGGCTGAAATTTCGGACAAGCTTATAAGCGCCGGAAAGAAAATTTTGTTTATGGGCTTTTGCGAATTTCAAGGGGACGGAGAGATTATTGATAGGATTATAAAGAAAATGAAAACCATGAAGAAAGCGAAAAAAGCAGAGGATATAAACAGCACTACAAAAAATGTTAAGGTAGTTAAATATCCGGAAATTACAACTGAGGAAGCATTAGGCTACATAAAAAATAGTGAATTTGTAATTGCTACAAGATACCATGCAATGATATTGGCAGAGGTATTTAACAGACCTGTGCTGCCGGTTGTATATAATGAAAAAATGGTACATGTTATTGAGGATATAACACCTTCAATGGAATATATATCAATCAATGAATGTGAAAAGTGGAATAGTGATTTAATTGCAGAAAATATTTTAAATGGAAGCAATATAGCATACAATATTGATGAAACAGTGAAAAAAGCAGGAAAACACTTTGAAAAGCTAGATAAATTATAGGAGATTATTATGGTAAGCATTATTATTACAGCGTATAATGTGGAAAAATACATAAAGGAATGTATCGAAAGTGTTATAAATCAGACCTATAGGGATATTGAAATTATTATAATAAACGATGGCTCTACTGATAAAACAGGCGGGATATGTGCCTCTTATGCAAAAATCGACCATAGAATAGTTGTATATAATAAGGAAAATGCTGGTATTTCTGCTGCAAGGAATTTGGGACTATCCGTAGCAAAGGGAGAGTATATATTGTTTACAGATGCTGACGATTATATGGATTGTAAAATGGTTGAATTTATGGTTGCTGCCATCAAGGATAATGATGTAGTAATCTGTAGAGAGTGTGCCTTTAAGGATGGAGCTGACCCGAAAAACAATTTAGTAACAAATGAAGAATACACCTTATCAAAGGTGGAAAATAGAAATGAGCTTATAAGTCATTTTGCTGATGAATTTACAGGACCTATTGGCTGGCCATGGAACAAGCTGTACAAAAGAAAATTAATAGGAGAAAGCAGGTTTATAGAGGGAAAGCTAATGGAGGATTTGTTTTTTAACAGTACAGTTTTAATAAATGTAAATAAAGCTGTATGGATAAGTGATAGATTGTATTATTACAGGCAAAGAAGTGGAAGTATAATGAATTCTAAAAACAAAAGAGTGTTTTTAGATTATAGCGAAGCTTTGGTTTATCAGAGAAAAAAGTTTTATCCTATATTGTCTGATGAAGAAAAAAGCAGAATGGCAAGCTATTATTTAAGAAAGACCTATAGACTTATAAGAGAAGCAAAAAAAGGCGGTTTTATAAAGGAAAAGGATATTATAAAGGAAAACTTTAAAAAGCTGTACAAGGAGGATATGAGGTATGTTAAGGGGATAAAGGATATTGCAAAGATAAGGTTATATTACATGAGCTGCTTCTTTTGCTAAGCGGTCAGCAATATCGTTGTAGGTGTCGCCAGAGTGACCCTTTACCTTTACAAATTCAATTTTAAGGTGTTTTTTGGCATTATTGTAGAAATCTCTATATGCAATAGTGCCTTCTTTATTTGCTTTCCATTCGCCTGTACACCATTTGGAAATGCCTTCATAGTCATGATATATTTTGATAGAAGAAATATGCTTAGAAACAGCATAGGAAATGGCTGCCTCAGAGCCTTTGATTTCGCCTGCAACATTTCGCATTGCAGCAAGGTCATCCTTTGGAAAGCCCTTTTTTAAATGAATTTCCTCTCCGTTATAGAAAAATACTACACCATATCCATATTCACAGGTGGATATATTGTAACTGCCGTCCACATAGGCTATAGCTGTATTGTCAGTTACAAAATCAGCAGGTGAATTATTTGTAGTTGCAAAAGCAGAGAAGCTATCAGAACTATCAGAGCTAGAGGCTGTAGGTGCTTTTTCTTTCTGGTTTGGAATAAGACCAATATAGGCAGCAGCCTCGGCAGCAGTTTTAAAGCTTTTGTAGCTGGCACTTGGATAACCGTCTACCTGCTTTTTACATTCCTCCCACGAATTAAAAATCCCAGTTTGTCTGCCAACCTTTACTGCATAAAATTTTCCAGCCATATAATTCTCCTTTTACTAGCATAAATCATATTTTATAAAACTTTATTTTACTAGACTTAAATTAAAATAGCAATAGGTTGAGGAAAAGAGAAATCCATAGGTCATAGGTATTAAAGTGGTTGAAAGTTATTTTATTTAGTAATATAATATCATAGATTGTGCAAGGAGGATTAAACAGCATGGCAAGTAATTCTAAGACAAATAAAAGAAACTCAAAAAATAGAAAAAAGAATAATTCAGGAAGTCTGGCAGTTGTATTATTATTGCTGGTTTTATCCGTTGCCGGAATTTTTGCAATAGTATTTTTATCAAAGGATTTGTTGTCGGGAAAAGGTGTAAATAAAGAAACAACTGTTCCCTTTAGCATAAATATTGAAACAATAGATGTTAAATCTCCAAAGGGAGTTAAGGTTACAGCAGCACAGTTTATTAACAATGTTGACGGAGCAGAAGGTATTTCCTGTGAATTTAAGGAAGAGCCGGATGTAAATACAGAGGGAAAAAGTCAGGTTAATATTTTAGTTAAAGCAAGTGACAATAGCTCAAAGGAGTTTACAGCCTCTTTAGAAATATATGTGGATACACAGCCACCAGTTATTGAAGGTGTAGTGGATAGACATTTTAATATAGGAGATAATATAACATATCTTAAAGGCGTTAAAGCTGTAGACGATATGGAGGGAGAGATTTCCGTAGAGGTAGATAAGTCAAAGATTGAATTTGACGAAAGTGGAAAGGCTAAAGAAGGAAATTATCAGGTTATTTACTCAGCAACAGATAAGGCTGGAAATAAGGCTGAACAAACAGCTACCTTCTATTTTGAAGTAAATGGCGTAAATGATGAAATGATAGATGAGGCTGTAGATAAAGCATTAGCACTTATTATAAAGGACGGTATGACAATAGAGCAGAAGGCATATGCAATTTACAACTATACATATGACAATATAGCATATACTGGAACTTCAACTAAAGGAGATTACAGAGTTGAGGCATATAACGGACTTACAAATTTCCAGGGTGACTGCTACACATATTTTTCAGTTGCAAAGATATTGTTAAATAAAATTGGTGCAAAGACCATAGATGTTGAAAGAGCACCAGGAGTTAGAAATGATCATCATTATTGGTTGTTAGTAGATTTAGGAACAGGCTATTATCATTTTGACGCTACAAGAAGAGCATATTATTTTAATGGCTTTATGGCTACAGATGCTCAGGTAAAGCAATATTCAACAAATGTTGTTAATGGCTTCTATTACTTTGATGAATCCTTGTATCCGGCTACACCAACAACAGAATTTACATTTACCCAGTATGCAGGAAACTAAAAGCCTTGCTTAAAAAGGAGCAATATGGAAAAACTAGGAATAATTGGTGGATTAGGACCAATGGCTACTATATATTTTATGGAGCTTGTGGTTAAAATGACATCAGCTAAGGTTGATAAAGATCATATACCAATGATTATTTACAATTATCCTGATACACCAGATAGAACAGAATATATACTTGATAATACAAAGCCAAATCCCTTGTATGAGATTCTGGATATGGGTACAAATCTTTTAAAGCAGGGTGCAAAGCATATTGCAATGCCTTGTATTACAGCTCATTATTTTGGCAGGGAGCTTAATGAAAAATTAGGCGACAGCTTTATTAATATGATAGAAGAAACTGCAAAGCATCTTAAGGCTAAGGGTATTGACAAGGTTGGACTTATGGCAACAGATGGAACTGTTAAATGTAAGGTTTTTGAAAATACACTTAATCAATATGGTATTGATGTGGTAATACCTTCGCCAGAAAAACAGGAAATGGTTATGGATATTATCTACAATCAGGTAAAGGCTGGCAAGGAAGTAAACATTGACGAGCTATACAGAGTAAAGTCTGAATTGAAGTCAAAGGGTGCAAAGGTATTTATTCTGGGCTGTACAGAGCTTTCTGTAGTAAAAGGAAATTATCCCTTAGACGGAGAGTTTTTGGATGTTTTGGAAATTCTTGCTAAAAAGTCTGTAGAGCTTTGTGGGGCACAGGTTAATGAAAAGTATGATTATTTATCGTAAACAGATTTAAGGATAAATAGAAAGTGGTGAAGAAATGACTAACATATTAGAGTATTTAGAAAATACAGTAACAAAATACGGCTCAAAGGTAGCATATACAGACGGCGAAAACAGTATGACCTTTGATAAGCTGTACCACAATGCAAGAGCTATTGGCAGTGCACTTGCAAAGAAGGAATGTTATAATGAGCCAATTATAGTATTTATGGATAAATGTGCTGATACTGTAGCAGCATTTATGGGTGTTGTTTATTCGGGAAATTATTATGTGCCTATTGACGAGGAAATGCCAAAAAGCAGAATAGATTTAATTATTTCCGGACTTAATCCAAAGCAGATTATTTGTCAAAGAAAAATAGCAGATAGAATCGGTGAATTTACTGATTGTAAAAATATATTAGTATATGAGGATTTAGTAGAAGAGCCAATAGATGAGAAGGTGCTTTTAGATATAAGAGCAAAGCAGATTGATACTGACCCAATATATATAGTATTTACCTCAGGCTCTACAGGTGTTCCAAAGGGTGTAATTGCCTGCCACCGTTCAGTAATAGACTATATTGAAACCTTATCAGAGGTTTTAGAGGTAAGTGATGAAACTGTATTTGGAAATCAGACACCACTTTATGTAGATGCTTGTCTAAAAGAGGTATATACCACAATGAAGTTTGGTGCAACCACATATTTTATTCCAAAGCAGTTGTTTATGATGCCTGTAAAATTGGTAGAATATTTAAATCAATATAAAATTAATACAGTATGCTGGGTAGTGCCTGCACTTACAATTATTTCAGGTCTGGGTGCATTTAGCAAGGTAGTACCACAGTATTTAAAGGTAATAGCCTTTGGTAGTGAGGTATTTCCAGTAAAGCAGTTCAATTTATGGAAGCAGTATGTGCCAAATGCAAAATATATTAATTTATATGGACCAACAGAGGCAACAGGAATGTCCTGCTATTATATTGTTAATAGGGATTTTGCTGACGGAGAGGCTATTCCAATAGGCAGACCTTTTAGAAATACACAGATAATGCTTATTGATAATGAAAATAAACTTATTACTGAAAGTGGAGCAGAGGGCGAGATTTATATAAGAGGAACAGCAGTAACCTTAGGTTATTATAACGATTTTGAAAGAACAAGTACAAGCTTCGTTCAAAATCCACTTAATAATAAATATCCTGAAATTGTATACAAGACAGGTGATTTGGCAAAATATAATGAGTACCATGAGCTTATTTATATTTCAAGAAAAGACCATCAGATAAAGCATATGGGACACAGAATAGAGCTTGGAGAAATCGAAGCCTGTGTTAATCAGTTTGACGGCGTAAATGCCGGATGTTGTGTATATGATGAGGAAAAAAAGAAAATTCATTTAGTATATCAGGGAGATAGCGATGTGGCTGTTGTAATAGAAAAGCTTAAGGAAAAGCTTCCTCGATATATGATTCCAAGCAGTGTAAAGCAATTAGAAGCAATGCCGCTTACACTTAATGGAAAAATCGACAGAGTAAAAATTAAAAATGAAATTATTAAAAGAAAGTAGGTAAAAAGATGGAAGCACTTATTGAGATTTTAAACGGGTTACACCCAGAAGTAGATTTTGAAACAGCAACAGGACTTATTGACAACAAGGTATTAGATTCCTTTGATATTGTTACAATTATTTCAGAGGTTAATGATGAATATGATGTAATGATTCCAGCAGATGAAATAGTCCCAGAAAACTTTAATTCAGCACAAAGCTTATATGCTTTAATTGAAAGATTAATTGAAGAATAATAGGTGAGTTATGTTATTTACATCAGGTCAGTTTATTCTCTTTTTAGCAATTACAGTAATATTATATTACCTTGTACCTAAAAAGCTTCAATGGATAATGTTGCTTATTGCAAATGCAGTATTTTATTTTGTAGCAGGAATAGAAGGCTTTATATTTATAGGAGCAACAATTATATCAACATACCTTATCAGCTTAAAAATCGATAAGGTAAATAGTGATGAAAAACAACAAATAAAAGAAAACAAGGGAGTTTGGTCCAGGGAAGAGAAAAAAGTATATAAGGAAAAGATGAAAAAGAAGCGTGGAAGATGGCTTATTTTAGGTCTGGTTTTCAACTTCGGTATATTGGCAGTGCTTAAATATGCCAATTTTGTTATTACAAATACCAACAATATATTTTTCGGTGGGGCAGAAAAGCTGCAGCTGGTAGATTTGTTTGTACCACTTGGAATTTCCTTTTATACATTCCAGATAATGGGATATTTAATCGACTTGTATTATGGAAAATATAAGGCAGAAAGAAATATATGTAAGCTTGCTTTGTTTACTTCCTTCTTTCCACAGCTTATACAAGGTCCTATTAGCAGATTTGGAGATTTAAGCAAAACCTTATATGAGGAGCATCCCTTAGATTGGTCTAATATTAGATTAGGTCTGGAAAGAATTTTATGGGGCTATTTTAAAAAGCTTGTAATTGCAGACAGAATGTTAATTGCCGTAAAGGCACTTATTGGTGATACAGAAAAATATACTGGAGCCTACGCCTTTGTTGCTATGATATTTTATGCTGCACAGCTTTATGCTGACTTTACTGGTGGTATAGACATTACTATTGGTATTGGTCAGATGTTAGGCATAAAGGTTACAGAAAACTTCCAAAGACCATTCTTTTCAAAGGATGTGGCAGAATATTGGAGAAGGTGGCATATATCCTTAGGTGTATGGTTTAAGGAATATATTTTCTATCCAATTTCAATTAGTGGCTGGATGATGAAATTAACCAAAAAATGTAAAAAGCTTTTTGGTGACAATTTTGGAAAGAAGATACCTGTATACATAGCATCTATTATTACTTGGTTTGTAACAGGTTTGTGGCATGGAGCTGCATGGAATTTCATCGTATGGGGACTTGGCAACTGCTTAGTAATTCTTATCAGCGAAGAGTTTAAGCCATTATATGCAAAATTCCACAGCAAATTTCCTAAGCTTAAGCCAACAACGGGCTATAAGATTTTTGAAATACTTAGAACCTTCTTCATTATGTGTTCACTTAGAATGCTGGACTGCTACAGAGATGTAGTAGTTACTGTAAAAATGTGGTTTAGTATGTTTACAGATTTCCATATTAGTGATATTACTGGTGGAGAATTGTTGAACTTAGGTCTTACAGGCAAAGATTATATACTTTTAGCAGTAGGAGTATTTACTATGTTTATGGTAAGTATGCTTCAAAGAAAGGCTCCTATTAGAACACAAATTAGTAAAAAAGGCTTTGCATTTGAATGTGCCATATTTGCTGTGTTATTTATAACAATTATTGTTTTTGGTGCATACGGAATAGGCTTTGATGCAAGTCAGTTTATTTACAATCAGTTCTAAGTGAGAGGTAATAATATGACTACAAGAAAGAAAAAAGTAATTATTTTATCTATAACATTAGTGGTTATTATTGTGGCTTTAGGCCTGCTGCAAAATCTGCTTATGCCTAAATATATGTCAGGAATATATGAAGGAGCTATGATTGCAGAGTATTATGATGACAGCAAAAACCACAATGTATTATTTGTAGGTGATTGTGAAATATATGAAAATATTTCTCCAGTAACTTTATGGGAGGAATATGGCATTACCAGCTATATGCGTGGAAGTGCACAGCAGCTTATATGGCAGTCCTACTATCTTTTGGAGGAAACACTTACTTATGAAAAACCGGATGTGGTAGTATTTAATGTGTTGTCAATGAAATATGGAGTACCTCAGGACGAGGCATATAATAGAATGACACTTGACGGAATGAAATTATCTATGTCAAAGCTTAAATCTATTAAAGCTTCAATGATGGAGGATGAATCCTTCTTATCCTATATCTTTCCTATTCTAAGATACCATTCAAGGTGGAGTGACTTGAATAGTGATGATATACAGTATTTCTTCAAAAAAGACAAGGTAACCTTTAGCGGTTATTTAATGAGAGCAGATATAAAGCCATTTACATCACTACCTACAAAGCCAATATTAGCAGATTATAGCTTTTCAGATAACAGCTATAAATACCTTGATATGATGGTAGAATTATGCAAGGAAAATAATATAGAATTAGTGCTTATGAAAGCACCTAGCTTATATCCCTTCTGGTATGATGAGTGGGACGAGGCAATGGTAGATTATGCTAAGAAAAATGACTTACTATATGTAAACTTCCTAAATGATATTGAAGAAATAGGAATAGATTTTAATACAGATACTTATGATGCAGGCTTACATCTTAATGTATATGGTGCTGAAAAGCTTGCAAGGTATTTTGGAAAAATATTAGCAGACAAGTTTGATTTTACTGATTATAAATCTAATGATGAGGTAGTGGCTCATTGGCAGGATATAACAAATCAGTATAATGAAGAAAAGAAAAAGCAGGAGGAGCTGTTTAAGAAATATGGGTATTTAAAAGGGTACTAAGGCTTAGATAAAAGAAGGCTTTAATAAAAAATAACTCCTGTATGAGGTGCCCCCAAAAGTCAGACCTAAAATCTAACTTTTTTGGGGGCGTTCATGCAGGAGCTATTTTTTAATAATGGTTAATATTAATCAGTTTGTGAATCTGCAGTTGTATGGGAATCTTCGGTTGTTGTAGATAAATCCTCAGTGGTTGTTTCACTTGTTGCAGGTGCTGTGGTTGTAGTGCTTTTTGTGGTAGTAGGGGCTGCAGTAGTAGGAGCTGCAGTAGTAGGCTTTTCAGTAGTAGCAGGCTCAGTAATTTGTTCTTCTACCACCGAAAAGGTAGTTTCCAAGCTGGCACTTTTTCCAATAGCGTCGGTAACCTTTATTGTTATGGTATAATTTCCAACAATATTTAAGTTGTAATTGCCTTCGATTGTGGCCTTTTCCGGTATTTCATTGCCACAGGTGTCTGTTATTTTGTACTTTGTAAGTAGGGTTTCAAGACTTGAGCCTTTTGTCACCTTGATTGTTTTTTCTCTTGCAGCAATTCTGGCTGTAAAATTATGCCATGGGTTTGCCGGATCCGGGTCCGTTGGGTCCCAACCTTTGTATGGACTATCAAGAGGTATCTTAATAGTATCAGGCTTTCCCAGAGGGCCGGGAGAGGATTCATCATCATATAATATAACAGTTGTATTTACATCACAGTTTTCATATATCCATTTGGCATCAATGGCACTTAATCTTACACAGCCTAAGGAAGCGGGATTGCCCAATTTGTTGAACTCCTCTGTTTCCAAAGAGTCCTTTGAGGTTGATAAATATGGAACAGAGTGGAAAAGGTAAGGCCCTTTGAATCTGTATACATATTGTGCTCTGGTATAGTCTGCCATTACAGCCCATATAAACTGGTCTGAGGTAACATAAGTACCTAAAGGTGTGTCGTGTCCTTCTCTGCCAACAGAGCAGGTCATAGCCTTTACAGGTACAGTAAATTGTCCGGTAGAATCCTTAGTGTAAACAGTAACACAATTCATTGCACGATTTACCATAATAAGATAAGGTAACTGGTCTGAGGGAAGAGTTTCCCTGACCTCGGTAGTAGCTTCGGTGGAAGCGTCAATAATACTTTCTGGATTAGTAGTGGCACTATTAAAATCAGAGGATTCTCTCTGGGAGGTAGTAGTTCTTTCTTCTGATTTAATATTTGTATAGTTGTCGCGGTTGTCCTTTGGCTTTGGTGTATCTAAAAGAACAATGGCAAGGGTTGAAAAAAATACAATAAGAATAACTGATACACCTACCGTAAGTGCAGCTAAGTGCCGGTTTCTAACCATAAATTTTTTAAAATTTTCCATAAATAAATCCTTAATATACTTGTATATTTGACCAGAGGGATTTCTGGGCATCTTTAGCATAGCTTATGCGTATAATACAAAAAAATGTATATAGCAATAATACACTAAACATATATTTTAATAAGAAAATGGCATAATTGCAAGAAAAATTTATGGACAAGTGGTTGGTTAAAACATATAATACCTATTGTACAAAATATAAGTGAAGATGTTGTTTAAGCTTAGAAATATATAAAAACAAATCTGATTAAAGCTTAGGCTTGAAATGGAAAGGTTAAGTATGCAGGAAAATAAGTGCTGTGAGAATTGTAAAATTAAGAAAAGAGAAGATAAAGAATACAAGGATTTAATAAATAGACTTAATAGAATTGAAGGGCAGATCAGAGGTATTAAGGGCATGGTTGAAAATAATGCCTATTGTACAGATATTGTTACACAGGTGGCAGCAGCCAATGCAGCTCTTAATAGCTTCAACAAGGTTTTGCTGGCAAACCATATTAGAACCTGTGTTACAGAGGATATAAAAAATGGCAGGGAAGAAACAGTAGACGATTTGGTAAAAACCATTGGAAAGCTTATGAAATAATATTTTGAGGTGTTAATGGTGGATATTGAAACTGGAATATGTGGAGAGTATGAGAAATGTGCGATTTGTCCCCGTAATTGTAAGGCTGATAGAAATCATGGAAAGCTTGGAGTATGCAGGGTAAGTGATAAGCTGTTGGTTGCCAGGGCTGCACTACATTATTGGGAGGAGCCTTGTATATCAGGTGAGAAGGGCTCAGGAGCAGTTTTTTTCTCAGGCTGTTCCCTTAATTGTGTCTTTTGTCAGAATAGAGAAATTTCCAGAGGACAGATAGGAAAGGAAATATCTGTAGAAAGATTAGTTGAAATATTTTTTGAATTAAAAAAGGAGGGTGCTAATAATATAAATTTAGTAACACCTACACATTATATTCCAACTATAAAAAAAGCATTATCTTTGGCAAAGGAAAAAGGTCTTAATCTGCCAATAGTTTATAACACCAGTGGCTATGAAAGGGTAGAAGCCTTAAAGGAATTAGAAGGACTTATAGATGTTTATCTGCCGGATATGAAATATTTTGACAGTGAAATAGCAAGAGAATACTCCCTTGCTCCGGATTATTTTCAGGTGGCTGATAAAGCTATTGAAGAAATGTTCAGACAAGTTGGTGAGCCAAAATTCTCTAAATCTGGTATAATAGAAAGAGGTGTGATTGTAAGACATTTATGCCTGCCCGGTCACACGAGGGATTCAAAAAATGTTATTAAGCACTTATATGAAAAATACCAAAACAAAATATTTATCAGCATAATGAGCCAGTATACTCCTAGCGATAGTATTGACGGGGGAAAATACCCGCTGCTTAAAAGAAAACTTACAAGAAAGGAGTATGAAAAGGTGGTTGATTATGCCATTAGTATTGGAGTAGAAAATGGATTTATTCAAGAGGGCGATACAGCAAGGGAAAGCTTTATTCCTAAATTTGACTTAGAAGGAGTTTGAAAAATGCAGGAAAAATTAACAGAAAATGATGTAAAAAAAATACAGGCAGAAATAGAACACAGAAAGCTGGTGGTTAGAAAAGAGGCTATTGAGGCAGTAAAGGAGGCCAGAGCACAGGGGGATTTAAGCGAAAATTTTGAGTATTATGCTGCAAAGCGGGATAAAAATAAAAATGAAAGCCGGATAAGATATTTGGAAAGAATGTTAAAGACTGCTGAAATAGTATCTGACGAATCAAAAAATGATGAGGTAGGCATTAATAATGCTGTTGAAATATATTTTATAAGTGATGAAACTACAGAAAAATACAAGCTGGTTACCTCTGTAAGAGGAAATTCTCTGGGAGGCTATATTAGTATTGAATCACCACTTGGCAAGGCAATAGTCGGTCACAAGGCAGGAGATGTTGTAACAGTAAAGGTAAACGATTCCATAAGCTATGATGTAGAAATAAAAAGTATTGACAAATCCTTGGATGATGAAAATGATTCTATAAGGAGCTTTTAAAAATTTTATACAAGAAGGCGAAAAAATGAGAGAAATGGAATTTAAAATGGAGAGAGAAGGCTTAGTAGAAATTGGACAAGAGGTTGAAATAACTGAAGGAAAATTGCCTAGCAGCTATTACTATACCTTAGAGCCGGCAGTTGCAATGTCAGCGAACTATCAGTTTAGAGAACGGCTTAAAAGCACAAAGGGTGTGGTAAAAAACATACACGAAACAAAGAGAGGCTTTTTTGTAACTGTAGAATTTGACGAGTAAAAATATTAAAAGTACAAATTTAAAATGCTATAGGTTTTATCTATAACCTATAGTATTTTTTATGTATTATTCTAAAATTCATTTTGCGTATATAATGTGTGTAAGTCAAAAAGATAATTGACCAAAGGAAATTTATACAGATTAAAATTTAGAAAATGAATGGAGGAAAACATTATGTCATGCTACGGAGGAGATTTTGTAGAAAATAAAAATGTTGAAAATATTGCATATACAGATGAATTGGCAGAAAAATTTGCTGCAGAAAGAGGAGTATTACCCAGACCTTTTGAAATTAAAGAGGAAATAGACGAAAGAGGCGCTTTTATAAGACAGCCAAATCGTTTTACAACACCTTTTGGAAAAGGAGAAAATGACCTTAAGGCAGAAAAAGGAAGATACAGATTATTCTGGGCAAAAGGCTGCCATTGGTCAAACCGAGCTGCCATTGTAAGAGAACTGTTAGGCTTACAGGACGCTATTAGTATAAATATTGTAGGTCATACAGGTGAAACTAACAAATATGGCTGGGGCTTTCCAGATAATGAAAATTATGAGGATCCGGTGCTTAAAATAAAGTTTTTAAGTGAGGTTTACAAAAAGGCTGACCCGGAATATAAGGGCAGATGTACAGTACCTTCTTTAGTAGATGTTACAACAGGAAAAATAGTAAATAATGATTATCACAGATTAACAAATTACTTTGAAGCTGAATTTACTGAGTTTCAAAGTGAGGATGCTCCAGACTTATATCCTGTAGAATTAAGAGATAAAATCAATGAGTTTAATGACTGGTTATTCCCTAACATTAACAATGCACATTATCGTATGGCATTTTGCCAGTCCTTAGAAGCATATGAGGAGGCATTTGAGGACTTCTACAATGCAATGGACTTATTAGAGGAAAGATTATCAAAGAACAGATTTTTATTTGGAGATTATGTAACTGATAGTGATGTGAGATTTTTTGTAACCTTAGCAAGGTGGGATACACACTACTATAGAAATCTTGGACCATTAAAGAAGCGTGTAGTAGATTATGAAAATATATGGGCATATGCAAGGGATTTATATGAAATCCCTGCCTTTAAAAATAATACCTATTTCAGAGATTTTTCCAGAGAGCCAAAGGGTAAGAGATTTTTTGCATCCTTTAATTCAAAATTTGTAGATAAAATTGATTATGAGGGCTTTTGGTCTACTCCACAAAATAGAAAGGAGCTTAGCAAGACTCCTGAAGAGAAGTTTTTGCGTAGAAAATAATGTTTGATAATGTAATTGATGAACAAAGGCTGGTAGAGCAGTTTATTGAATTAACAAAAATTGATGCTGTCAGCTTAAACGAAAGAAAAATAGCAGACAGAGTAAAGGAAAAAATAATAGAGCTAGGCGAGAAGCCATATGAGGATAACTGCTATGAAGTCATAGGGGGAAATGCTGGAAATGTTTATTTTGCTGTTGACGGTAGCAAGGATAAAGCACCGGTATTATTTGTTGCACATTTAGATACGGTAGCACCAGGCATTAATAAAAAGCCAAAGGTTGTTGACGGAAGAATTGTAAGTGATGGAACTACTGTTTTAGGAGCTGATGATATTGGTGGTGTGTCAGCAATATTAGAGGCTGTCAGAATATTAAAAGAGAATAATATACCTCACAGACCTATTGAGGTGTTATTCCCTGTAGCCGAAGAAATATATGTAAAGGGCAGCAAAAACTTTGACTATTCTAAAATTAAAGCAAAAAAAGCTTATGTGCTAGACTTATCTGGCGAAATAGGAAAAGCCTCTCTTAAAGAGCCAACTCTTATCAGCTTTAAAATTGTTATAAAGGGTAAGGCAGCACACGCTGGCTTTGAGCCTGAAAAGGGCGTAAATGCCATTAGTATATTTGCCGAGGCAGTAAGTCAGATAAAGCAGGGCAGAATAGACAAGGCTACAACTGTAAATATAGGAGTTGTAAATGGTGGAACGGTAACTAATGCAGTTCCAGCCAGCGTATCCCTTGAAGGTGAAATCAGGTCCTTTGTTCATGAAAAAGCATTAGAGCAGATAGAAAGCATAAAAAATATATTTAAGGAAGCTGCAAAAAAGTATGGTGGAGCTATTACCATAGAAAAGGAAGAGGTTAATTTAACAGCTTATAATATAGAAAAAGACGAGCAGGTGGTTAAGGATTATGTTGAAGCTCTTAACAAGTTAAATATTGAGCCACAGTTTATCCAGACCTTTGGAGGCAGTGATAACAACAGCCTGCGGCAAAATGGCATTAATGGTATTGTCCTTGCCTCTGCTATGGAAAAGGTACATACAGTTGATGAATACTGCGAAATTTCTTCACTGGTAAAGCTTTTGAAAATTGTACTTGCTTTAGCAATATAATATTTAAGGCTTGGTGTAATTAGATATATTTATAAAGACTTATAAAATGGCTATAAAACACTTATAAAATGGCTATAAAACACTTATAAATACTTATTAATAAATTGTTCTTTATTAAAAATAATATATAAATTTGAAAATATACAAGGAGGCAGGCTGATGGAGGTTGTTAGAGCTACAAAGCTGTGGCAGAGAGCTGCTGCATATTATGTCAGAATTGAGTCAATGGTTAAGGGCTTTGATATACCGGTAGATGTAGAATTTGATGAGCATGATACTGAAAATACAAAATATGTAGTTGTATTTGACGGTAATTTACCGGTAGCTAATTGCAGATTGTTTAAGGTGGATGATGATACTGCAAAAATAGAAAGAGTTAGTGTTATACCGGCTTATAGAAAAAAGGGAGTTGGAAAAATGCTTATAGAAGGTGCAGAGGAATGGATAAGAGAAGAAAATTATAAGAAAATTATAATTTCCAGCAGAGATGAAGCAGTAGGTTTTTATGAAAAGCTAGGGTATAAGGCTGATTATGACCGAGTAGATGGTTCAGGCTTTTTTAAGTGTATTTATACTGAAAAGATATTGTAATTATCTATTTTCGTAATTTGAAATAATAGAACCTAATTCTCATAGATTATGGTATAATCTACAAAATATTAGTTTTCAATTATAAAAAGAATGGAGCTATTTATATGGATTTTTCAAATGAAGAGTTAGAAAGATATTCAAGACATATTATTTTAAAGGAAATAGGCTATAAGGGTCAAAAAAAGCTTAAAAATGCAAGAGTACTTGTTATAGGGGCAGGAGGATTAGGCTCTCCTGCTATTATGTATTTAGCCGCTGCTGGTGTAGGCACAATAGGAATAGCCGACGGCGATGTGGTGGATTTGTCTAATCTTCAAAGACAGATTATTCATAATGAAAAGTCTTTAGGCATAGACAAGGCAGAGTCTGCAAAAAATACTGTAATTTCAATGAATAAGCATATAAAGGTAAATGTATATAAAAAGCTTATAGATGCAAATAATATAAAAGAAATTATAGAGCCTTATGACTTTGTGATAGATGCAACAGATAACTTTGAGGCTAAATTTTTGATTAACGATGCCTGTGTTTTAGCAAAAAAGCCATTTTCTCATGGTGGTGTTTTAGGTATGAGAGGACAGGCAATGACCTATATACCGGATAAGGGTCCTTGCTACAGATGTATATTTGACGAGCCGCCTGTACACGGCGAGGTGCCTACCTGTAAGGAGGCTGGTGTATTAGGTGCTGTGTGTGGAATTATTGGAAGTATTCAGGCAACAGAGGCTGTTAAATATATACTAGGCGTTGGTGGACTGCTTAATGGATATATGCTTACAGTAGACGCTGTTACAATGGAGTTTAGAAAGGTATCCCTGCCAAAAGTGGTGGAGGATTGTAAAATATGTGGAGAAAATCCAACCATAACAACACTTCAGGTGGAAAATTATGAAAGAAAAAGCTGTAATATAAACTAATGGAAAATCAAGTAAAAAATATAACAATAGAAAAGCTTTTTAATGAGGACCTGGAAAAATATACTATTATAGATTTAAGAAGCAGCGAGGAGGCAGATAAGGAAAAAATCGGTGATGCCATTAATCTTACCTTTGAAGCCATATGGCAAAGGCTTGATGAAATTCCAAAAGAAAAGCCAGTAGTAGTATATTGTGCTACAGGAGATTTTAGTATTGAGATTACAGAAATTTTGTCGGATAGAGGTTATGAAGCCTTTAATTTGACAGGTGGCTTTAGAGAGTATAAAAGGTATAAGCTAAACAAATATAATCAGATATACAATTCAGAAAGTAGGTAGATATAATGGAGAATAGTATTGAAACACGATGTCAGCATTTAGACGAGGACTTAGCAGCCTGTGATTTATCGGGAGCATTAAGCTTTCCAATTTACCAGACAGCCACCTTTGCACACAGAGGCGTTGGTGAAAGCACAGGATATGATTATTCCAGACTTCAAAATCCCACCAGAGAAAGATTAGAAAAGGTTGTTGCCTCACTAGAGTCAGGAATTGATGCTTTGGCATTTTCAAGTGGAATGGCAGCTATTGGTACAGCCCTAGAATTGTTTAAGACAGGCGACCATATAATTGTTGACTATGACTTGTATGGTGGAAGCATAAGATTATTTAATAATATAAGTAAGAAAAATGGCATTGAGTTTACAAGAGTTGATATTGTAAATGATGATGTTTCAAAATATATAAAAGAAAATACTAAGGCAGTATTTATAGAAACTCCTACAAATCCTATGATGAATGTAATTGATATAGAAAAGCTTGCAGAAATAACAAAGAAAAATAATATTTTATTAATTGTTGATAATACATTTTTATCTCCATATTTACAAAACCCTCTTAAATTGGGTGCAGATATTGTAATACATAGTGGCACAAAATATTTAGGTGGTCATAATGATACGCTTTCAGGCTTTATTGTAACTAATAGAGAGGACATTAGGGAAAAACTGAGATTTTTAATTAAGACTACAGGTGCAGGGCTTGCACCCTTTGATAGCTGGTTAATACTTAGAGGTATAAAAACACTTTCAGTAAGAATGGATAGAGCTGAGGAAAATGCCATAAAAATAGCAAATTGGCTAAAAGACCATAAGCACATAACAAAAGTAATTTATCCAGGACTTCCTGAGCATCCGGGCCACGAAATAATGAAAAAACAGGCAAGAGGCTTTGGAGCAATGCTTACCTTTGAGGTAGATAGTAAGGAATTTGCTTTATACATCCTAAAATCAGTCAGATTAATCCGATTTGCAGAAAGTTTAGGAGGTACAGAAACACTTATTACCTATCCTATTACACAAACTCATGCAGATGTACCAGCAGAAGAGCTGGAAAGAAATGGCATTACAGATAGAGTACTTAGAGTATCCGTTGGTATAGAGGGTGTTGATGATTTGCTTAAGGAATTAGAACAAGTATGGAGCAAAGGAGAAGAGGAAATATATGGCAGAGCGTAATTTGGATTTTGATACAGTTGTTGATAGAAGAAACACAAATTGTTTAAAATATGATTTTGCAGTTTATAGAGGAAAGCCTGAAAATGTTCTTCCACTTTGGGTAGCAGATATGGACTTTAAAGTTTCCTCATATATAGAGGACGCTATTATTAATCAGGCAAGACATGGTATATATGGCTATAGTGAGGTAGCTGAGGAGTATTTTCAGGTTTTAAAAAATTGGAATTATAAGCATTATAACTGGAATATTGAAAGAAAATGGCTGATTAAAACACCGGGAATAGTATTTGCTCTGGCTATGGCAGTGAAAGCCTTTTCTAAAAAGGGAGAAAGCGTGCTTATACAGCAGCCGGTTTATTATCCTTTTAGTGAGGTAATCTTAGATAATGAAAGAAATTTAGTGGATAATACATTGGTTTTACAGGAGGACGGAAGCTATAAAATTGATTTTGAGGATTTTGAAAGAAAAATTGTAGAAAATAATGTAAAGCTATATTTCCTATGCAACCCACATAATCCAGTAGGCAGAGTGTGGACAAAGGAGGAGCTTACTGCCTTAGGGGATATATGCTTAAAGCATAAGGTTATAATTGTAAGTGATGAAATCCATGCAGATTTTGATTATACAGGTAAACATACGGTTTTTACCAGTATAAAGGAGGAATATAAGGATATAACCATAACCTGTATGGCACCTAGCAAAACCTTTAATATTGCAGGCTTGCAGCTTTCAAATATTTTTATACCTAATAGAGAATTAAAGCAAAGGTTTAAAAAGGAAATAGCAGCGGCAGGCTATAGCCAGTTAAATGCTGTGGGCTTAGTGGCGGCTAAGGCAGCCTATGAAAATGGCGAGGAATGGTATCAGGCAATGCTTTCCTATGTAAAGGATAATATTGAGTATACCAGAAAATATTTAGAAGAAAACCTTCCTGTATTAAAAATGACAAAGCCAGAGGGTACCTATCTTGTATGGATTGATTTTAAAGGTCTTGGCTTATCAGACGATGAGCTTGAGGATTTAATCATAAATAAGGCAGGTCTATGGCTAGATAGTGGACTTGTATTTGGAAAGGCAGGAAAGGGCTTTCAGCGGATAAATGTTGCCTGTCCAAGAAAGACCTTACAGTTGGCACTTGATAAGCTAAAAAGCGCAATAGATAATATTGCCTTATAAATATAATTGACGGCAGTTTTTTAATATGTTGTATTAAAAATACTGTTGTCAATTTTTTTATTTGATTGACAAAGAAAAAGAAATAAGCTATAGTTTGCATTTGGAAGCGATTGGTTTTGTAAAAAACTGATATGCGAAAGAAAACTTGTTTAATAAACAAAGAAAGAGGATGAAGATGAAAAAATTTTTTGATTGTTTGTTTAGCCGATTAACATTGATTTTGATTATTATCGGTATTGGTTTGTTTGCAGTTAGTATTGGTGATACTATTACATCATTTAAAACTGCTAAGACTTTTGAGGATGTGTTTAATGACGGTATAGAGGAGGGAGATTATATTAAAGGCGAAGTTGTATATTCCTTTGGTGTATTTGCTGTTGAAGATACAGTTACAAAGTCAAGAACAGGTTCAACTCATACAGAAAAAGGTACAGCAGAATATTTCATTATTCCGGCAGGTGATGGTTTTGCTGGTTTAGAGGTAAGAAAAAAGTTGGTATCTGATGTTGAGAAGAATAGCAATGAAACTTATGATGTATTAGACGGTAAAGCTAATGATACAACTACAAGACCTGTTATTGAGGGAAAAGTACAGGTTATGAAGAGTGAATTAGCCAGCTACTACAAATCTGGTTTAAAGGATATGGGATATACTTCAGAAGAAATAAGCAATATGGGTGAGATTTATGTAATCAAGACTATGTCAGCAACTACTGCCAGAATAATGACAATTATCGGTTTATTAGCATTTATAGCAGCTATTGTAGTTATTATTGTAAAGATGAATAAAACACCTAAGGAAGCTCCTCAGATGGCAGCTAATAACCAGATGAATGGTGGATACGCAGATCCAAACTACAACAATCAGATGAATGGTGGTTACACAGATCCAAACTACAACAATCAGATGAATAATGATTATACAAATTCAAATAACAATATGTAATTAATACATAAAGCTGGTGATAATAAAGCTTTGCTCACAAGCTTTTGTCAGCACTGTAGTTAAAGTGGTATGTAATAAAAAAATAAACTGGACTTACAGACCAGTATGACTGGCTGGGTTAAAAAATAAAGAACTGGATATGCAATATATCCGGTTCTTCTTTTATTATCATAAAAGCTCCTATAAGCAATATGGGTAATCATAAAGGTTACACAGTTACATTAGCGAAAAGGCGTGTAATAAAAGCTTAGAGCAAATATGATAATGAAAGGAAGGCACCAGTAGGGTGCAGGTATTAAAATGAGCAATAGATATGAACTTAACAAGGAATTAGCCCAGATGTTAAAGGGTGGAGTTATTATGGATGTAACTAATAAGGAGCAGGCAAAGATTGCAGAAGCAGCAGGAGCTTGTGCAGTAATGGCATTAGAGAGAATACCAGCAGACATTAGAGCAGCAGGTGGCGTCTCAAGAATGAGTGACCCTGAAATGATTAGAGGTATTCAGGAGGCTGTTTCAATACCAGTTATGGCAAAATGTAGAATCGGTCATTTTGCAGAAGCACAGATACTTGAAGCAATCGAAATCGACTACATTGATGAAAGTGAAGTATTATCACCAGCAGATGATGTATTCCATGTAGATAAAACAAAATTTAAGGTTCCATTTGTTTGTGGAGCAAAGGATTTAGGAGAAGCTCTTAGAAGAATTAATGAGGGTGCTTCAATGATTAGAACAAAGGGTGAGCCAGGAACTGGTGATATTGTTCAGGCTGTTCGTCATATGAGAAAAATGAATCAGGAAATTGCAAGACTTGTATCAATGAGAGAAGATGAATTATACAATGCAGCAAAGGAATTACAGGTGCCATATGATTTAGTTAAGTATGTACATGACAATGGCAGACTTCCAGTTGTAAACTTTGCAGCAGGTGGAGTTGCAACACCAGCCGATGCTGCATTAATGATGCAGCTTGGAGCAGAGGGTGTATTCGTAGGCTCTGGTATCTTTAAGTCAGGTGACCCGGTAAAGAGAGCTTCTGCAATCGTTAAGGCTGTTACAAATTACAATGACCCTAAGGTATTAGCCGAGCTTTCAAGAAACTTAGGCGAAGCTATGGTTGGTATTAATGAGCAGGAAATTGAATTATTAATGGCTGAAAGAGGAAAATAAAGGGAGGTAATATTGTATGAAAATAGCAGTATTAGCCGTTCAAGGTGCATTTATAGAGCATATAAATATGCTTAAAAAATTAAATGTAGATAGCTTTGAAATCAGACAGGAAAAAGATTTAGAACAGGAATTTGACGGTATTATTTTGCCAGGTGGTGAAAGCACCGTTATGGGAAAACTGCTTAAGGAATTAAATCTTTATGATACTCTTTTGAAAAAAATAAAAGCTGGTATGCCAGTAATGGGTACCTGTGCAGGTCTTATATTATTAGCTGAAAAGTTATCGAATGATGATAAAGCATATTTTAAGACCTTGCCGGTTACTGTTAAAAGAAATGCTTACGGCAGACAGCTTGGAAGCTTTCAGACAGTAGCAGGCGTTAAGGGTGTTGGAGAAATCCCACTTACCTTTATTAGAGCTCCTTACATTGAAAGTGTTAAGGAGGGCGTAGACATAATTGCAACAGTAGATAATAATATTGTTGGAGTCCGCTATGAAAATCAGCTTGGAATTTCCTTCCACCCGGAATTAACAGAGGATTTAAGCATACATAAGTATTTTGTTAAGATGATTGAGGACGCAAAGAATAATTAATATTAAATGTAAAAAATAAATTATCCGTTATAGTTAAAAACTATAATGGATAATTTATTTTATGAATTAGACAGATTTTGGCAAGTGAGTTATTATGTGTATTGTAAAGAGGAGCTACAAGAAACCTCATTGGAACAGTAAATAAAACACAGATTTAATTATATGAAAGAAGGAATTTAAAATGAGCAAAAAGACAAGAGCAGAAAGAAATTTAAAATTTGAAACATTACAGTTACATGTAGGACAGGAAAATCCGGACCCAGTTACAGATGCAAGAGCAGTACCAATTTACCAGACTTCCTCATATGTATTTAGAAACAGTGAACATGCCGCAGCAAGATTTGGACTTACAGATGCAGGTAATATTTACGGCAGACTTACAAATCCGACAGAGGATGTATTTGAAAAGAGAATTGCAGCACTTGAAGGTGGTGTGGCAGCATTAGCAGTTGCATCTGGTGCAGCGGCAATTTCTTACACAATTCAAAACCTTGCACAAAACGGTGATCATATTGTAGCAGCAAAGAATATTTATGGTGGTACATACAACTTATTAGCACATACATTACCAGAATACGGTATTACAACTTCATTTGTAGATCCATTTGATTATGCACAGGTTGAAGCTGAAATTAAGGAAAATACAAAGGCAGTATTTATTGAAACCTTAGGAAATCCAAACTCAGATGTAGTAGATATTGAAAAGCTTGCTTCAATCGCTCACGCACATAAAATTCCACTTGTAATTGATAATACCTTTGCAACACCTTACCTTGTAAGACCTATTGAATATGGTGCAGATATTGTTGTTCATTCAGCAACAAAGTTTATTGGCGGCCACGGAACAACTATTGGTGGTGTTATTGTGGATAGTGGAAAGTTTGATTGGGAGGCAAGTGGAAAATTCCCTTCACTTACACAGCCAAATCCAAGCTACCACGGTGTAGTATTTACAAAGGCAGCAGGCCCGGCAGCATTTGTTACAAAGATTAGGGCAATCTTACTTAGAGATACAGGTGCTACTTTATCACCATTCCACGCATTTATTTTCTTACAGGGTCTTGAAACTTTGTCACTCAGAGTTGAAAGACATGTTGAAAACGCCCTGAAGGTAGTAAAATATTTGGAAAATCATCCACAGGTAGAAAAGGTAAATCACCCATCAGTATCTAATGACCCAGCACAGCAGGAGCTTTACAAGAAGTATTTCCCTAATGGTGGCGGCTCAATATTTACCTTTGAAATTAAGGGTGATGCACAAAAGGCAAAGGATTTCATTGATAACCTTGAGTTATTCTCATTGTTAGCTAATGTAGCTGATGTAAAATCCTTAGTAATCCATCCGGCATCAACCACACATTCACAGCTTAATGAAGCAGAGCTTTTAGATCAGGGTATTAAGCCAAATACAATAAGATTGTCAATAGGAACTGAAAATATTGATGATATTATTGAAGACCTTGAGGAAGCTTTTAAGGCAGTTGAATAAAGAATATCATAATATATACGAAAATGCTTTGCAATGCAAAAATATAGATTTAAAGCATATAAGATTGCCATATTAATGGACTGAAAAATAATTTCTGGTTGACAAAAATCAACAAAAAAATTACAATATTTTCATATGGTTAAGGATTACCTTAATTACAATTATATGGGCAAGCCATTGGTGACGATGTGCACGCAAAGCTAGGAGTCTTGGAATTATTTAAATAGTGGAGTCAAGATAGTTCGGTTGCAAATGAAATAGTTATTTCATTTGTGACCTTTTTTTATTTATATAAGTCTACAATTACATATAGATATATATTCCTAAAATATAGGATTTATATATAAAAAGGGGCTTCCGATGGATATTTGGCGATAGCATCGTAAGCCTGTAACTAGACAACTTCCGAAGAAGAGTCTGTTTTTAATTGTACTTCTTTTTCGGGAGGTTGTAAATATTTTTTTAAAGGAGGACATAAGAATGTCAAAAAAAGCAGAAGGAAAAAAATTTAAAAAGGGTATTGCGTTAATGTTAGGGTTTACAATGTTATTTGGAACAGTAACGGCACAGGCAGCAGATAAGGCGTGGAGAGAATGGAGATATCCATCGGATTTCAAGCATGTATCTGCGGATAGGACATGGGGAAATGATTCATGGGAGGAAGAAAAAGAAATTAGATTTAACTGTGACGGAATGGAATATTACTGTATGGCTACTATGGGATTTGAAGACGGTACATTTTCAAATAAAGATTACATTAAAGGAGTCGGTGGAGTATCAGCAGGCATGAAATGTGGAGGAAGAGTTTATAATTCAAATGGTTCAGAGGCAGTTACTGGTTGGATATATGATGGAAAATTATCTGGAAAAGTGTCTGTAGAAAACACAGGAACTAATGTTAAATTTAAATTTACAGTTGCAACAAAAGGATATTAGAAATATAAATTGGATATTTTAAAAGGAGAAAAATATGAAAAAGAAAAAAAGTATAAAGTTTAAAATTATAATTAGTATCATAGGCTTATTTGTACTATATAATGTTATTTGGGGAGTTTACACACTTGTAAAATGGAAACCTTATTGTGATGCAATTACATCTAATGAAAAATATCAAGAGGAACGAGGGTATTCAATAACTTTGGGAGAGCATAATACAATGGATAACTTTACATATCATGTTGCATTACCAAGATATTTGTCATTTAGAGGAAATTTATCAGCATGTCAGACAGAAATAGCAGGAAGTGACAGACCAACGGTAGATTTAATTATATTTCCTGAAATGAGTGGATATAGAATAGTCACATCATTGATTACATACGAACATGAAGAATATGATACAACGGAAAACGGTTTGGGTTCTATTGTACTCAACGAAAAAATGGAATTTTATGAAGAACCTACAGAAGAAGAAAAGAAGTTGTATGAAGAATATTATCCAGAAATAAAAAATGCATTTGAAAAAATTGATGAGATGTGGGGGATAAAATAACAAAATAGTTTTTAAACTAGATAATTGTGTAATTCTATTTTTTATATAATGTTTATAAAAATAGGGTTGCACAATTTGCTTAATATGGTAATTAGCAATACAGGAGGAAAATATGAAAAAGAAAAAAATGGAAATAAAAAATGCATTTGAAAAAATAGATGAGATGTGGGGGATAAAATAGTTTATGAGAAAAGTACAGATTACATTAGTGGCACTTTTGATGTTTGTTGGTATTATGATTTCAGGGGAATTTTATGTGGATTATTTATATTCTTTTGAAGATATGTGGAGTGTGGATTTTAAGGAGAATGGTTATGGTGCAAAGAATATGCTTGATGACTTGTATGGTCTGGCAGAAGAAAATTGTATAAAAATATGTGCAATATCTACAGAAGTAAACAGTACATATGATTCAGAAAAACAGATATACTGTGATAATGAGTTTAAACAATATCTAGAAAAAGAGTATTATGTAACGGAAGGAAAACACAGAGGACTTCTTTCTGGAACTGTTACAGTAAAATACAATGATTTCAATACTGTGCCTGAAGAAAAAATTAATGCATCAGTAGGAAAACTGAAGTTTTATGTTGAGGGAAATAGAGGAGATATTGATAACTTTATTCAAAAAGTTCCAGCAAAATATGAAGGTAAACTTTCTGAAAATAGAATGGCAAGTGGTGTTTTACAAGCTGAAAAAAGTCTTATAGTAATTTGGGGAATCATCGGGTTTATGATAATGATATTGTCATATTATGTGCTTCAGATTGAAAAGAAGGAAAGTATTATAAGAATAACTCTTGGTGAAAGTACAAGGTTTATATTTTTGCAGAAAGCATTAATGGAAATAGTAATTGTTTGTGGTTTCTTTGAGCTTATTAAAATTCTAATGAGCAATTTTCAATATACAGATTTAGCTATTGATATTGTGAGAAGAATTGTATATGCTACAGCATTAGTATGTGCATTGATTCAAATAACAGTATTATTTTTTGATGTATCTATAGTTATGTCAAATGCGAAAATTTCCAAAGAAGTAGTTTGTATGAATTATATACTTAAATTTTTGACAACTGCAATTACAATTATTCTTATAGTCTCAGAGATTTCTGAGATAGGAAGTTATTTGGAATATTATAAACAAAAAGAATTTTTTGAGTTTTTTGAAGGATATAATTATGTACAAATAAAGACAGAAGATGTAGTAAATGCTGATCCAAGCGAATATGCAGAAAAGATGTATAGAGATAATGTTGATAAAAAGGATATAGTATACTTTGTTGATGACGTACAAGGTGTGGATAATGTAAATATTATTTCAGCAAATAAAAATGCGAAAGCATACATAGAAAATGTTATTCCGGAACTTAAAGGATACAAATTTGAAGAAGGCGTATATGTTATTTATAACGAAAATACAAAGCTTAGTGATAAGATAATGCTAGAAGTAAAAGATATGGGGTCAATGCAGTATTCAGGAGATAAAAAGCCAGATTATAAATTTGTTACATACAAAAATGATGTTTCGTTTCCGTTTATATGTTTAGGAGAAGAATATAACAGTAAAGCTGCACAAAATCCTATGATTGCTTTTGTTAATATGACACAGACAGGTGAATATAATATTGGAGATGGAAATATCTATCAGATATTTTTTGAATATGCAATGTGGAATGCTTCTGATGAAGAAATATCACAAGCATTGAAAAAAATAGATAGTGAAAAACTTGTCAGTGCAAATACGGTAGATGTTTATCAGACTTATATGGACAAGCTTATGATATTAAAAAGAGTTGCATTTATAAAAATAGCACTTATAGCAGCTTTACTTATTATTGTTTTGGTAATTTCGAGAATGTTAATTCAAATTACATATGCTGCTGATGCAACAGAAATAGCTATTAAGAAAACATTAGGTTACAGAATATTTGAAAGGTATAAAAAATTATATATATCATCAATGTGTATAAATGTAGTTGCAATTATTTGTGGCTATCTATATGTACATAGTAAGTATTATGAGAGTATGGAGGTTTCTGATATTACGATTTGTCTTATTGGCGTGGCTGTTATGATTGCTGATTTGCTGATAATCAGCGCATTTATACTGAAAAATGAGAAGGTTAGCGTTCAAAAGACTTTAAAAGGAGGCTGTTTATGATAAAAATAGTAGATTTATGTAAGAGATTTGATGAAAATATTTTGTTTGATAAATATAATCTTGAAATAGAAGATGGTGAGTTTGTTGTTTTGTCAGGTGGAAGTGGAGCAGGAAAAACTACATTGCTGAATATGATAGGAGGATTAGAGCCAGTAGATGAAGGAAGTATACAAGTAGATGGTATAGAAGTTACTAAAAGAAAAAATAAATTACATTACTATAGGGATATAGTGGGATTTTTGTTTCAGAATTTTGCATTGGTAGATAAAAAAACTGTCCGACAAAACTTGAAACTTGTTAAAAAGAATAGCCGAAATGGTATGTCTATAGAAGATGCACTAGAAAGGGTCGGATTGTCAGATAAAATTGACACAAAAGTGTACAAACTTTCAGGAGGAGAACAGCAAAGAGTTGCCCTTGCAAGACTAATGGTAAAAAATAGTAAACTTATACTTGCAGATGAACCAACTGGCTCATTAGATGTAAAAAACGCAGAAATAGTAATGAATATACTAAAGGAAATAAATAAAGAAGGCAAAACAGTAATTTTAGTTACACATGTAGAGGAATATAAGAATATAGGCGATAGATGTATACATCTTCAGAAAGAGAATGAAAATAGAAAATAGGAATAGGGATTATTAAGTGCCAGCTCTTGCGAGTATTGGTGATATATTATATAATGAGTGGGAAAAAAAGATTGTGTTGCAGGATTTCTTGCATTTTCAGACTTCTTTTGTCGAAAAATGGGAAATTCTGCAAGAATATTATGAGGAAGAGAAATGTACATTAAGACAATTAAACAGTTAGAGCAGGATGACAGAGATAAGCTGGTTATTGATATTAGAAAGAAAGAGGATTTTGATAAGGAAACTTATCCTAATGCCATAAATATATATTTTGAAGATTTTAAAGAAAAGGATCATATGCTTCCAAAGGATAAGCCAATATATTTGCTGTGCTATTCTGGTGAAAGAAGTGATGAGCTTGCCAGTGAATATGCTGACAAAGGATATGAAATATACAGTATTGAGCAGGGCTATAGGGCATATTTAAGACTAAAGCTTGAAGGCTTGCTAAATAATGAGGAGAAAAAAGAGGATAGGTGTGCAGATATTGAAAGAAGTATTATTAAAAAGTTTAGAAAAGAAATATGGAGAAAATTTACTGCCGCTATTAATGAATATAAATTAATTGAGGACGGAGATAAAATTGCTGTCTGTATATCAGGTGGTAAGGATTCAATGCTTATGGCAAAGCTGTTTCAGGAGCTTAAAAGACATGGCAAACAAAATTTTGAGGTTGTCTTTTTGGTTATGAATCCGGGCTATAATGATATTAATTACCAGACTATACTTGACAATGCAAAGCTATTAAATGTACCTATTACAGTATTTAAGTCAGAAATATTTGATATAGTAGCTGATGTAGGAGATTCCCCTTGCTATTTATGTGCAAGAATGAGAAGGGGACATTTATATAGCAAGGCAAAGGAGCTAGGCTGTAATAAAATTGCATTAGGACACCATTTTAGTGATGTTGTTGAAACTATACTAATGGGAATGTTATATGGTGGTCAGGTGCAGACTATGATGCCAAAGCTTAAAAGCACAAATTTTGAAGGAATGGAGTTAATAAGACCATTATATCTTATTCACGAGGAGGATATAATCAGGTGGGTAAATTATAATGAATTACATTTTATTCAATGTGCCTGCAGATTTACAGAAAGCTGTGCTTCCTGTGGAGGAACTGAAAAAGGCTCAAAAAGGGCAGAAATAAAGGAATTAATAAAAGAGCTTACAAAGAAAAGTCCTTTTATTGAAAAAAATATTTTTAGAAGTGTGGAAAATGTGTGCTTGGATACAGTTATTGCGTACAAGCAAAAGGGTGTTAAGCATCATTTTCTGGATGAGTATTAAAGAGTGCAGCTTATAGTCTGATTATGGTTATTGCAGGCAGGCTGCGAAAGGATTAAATATATGGAAGAATTAAAGACGAAGGCAGCAGATAAAAATGTTATTGAAAAGACAAATATAGCTGTACCGAAGAAAGCTGCTGTAGTTAAGGCTAATGAGGAGCCTCTGGTAAAAAATGTAATTGACCAGATAAAAGAGGCCCAGATAAAGCTGGGATATGTTAAGGAAAGTATGAGGTTTTATTATCCTCTTACATCTATAAATGCAATGCTTGAAACCTCTTTTGAAAGTATTGAAGAATTTTTAAATAAAATAAAGGCAGGCAAAATATTTAAAAGCACAGTAATCGGAGAGCTTTTATTTAATCGTCATCAGGATAGAATAGAGGTGTCAGTTTCGGCAGAGGGCGTGGAATATGTTCACAAAAATATTCCTGCTCCATCATTTCTAGAGGAGCTGATAAATTTATTTATGTATAAGCACAATGCTTCCATTGAGGAAATTTGCCAGCTATTTGAAAAGTATAGTAATAAATATGTGTGTGAAAAAATGCCGGAGGGCGAGGATTTTGATTATGTAATATACTTTTTAGATAAGAATATTGATGAATATTATTATTGCATAAAAAATGAAATGGAACACACTATTTATCATAGGTTTATAAAAAAGGACTATGAGCAGCTATTGCAGTAAAATTAGATGCTGTAAACTAATAATATAAGATTTTAAAGGAATTTGTCAGGAGGAAAAAGTGTTAAATCAATTTTCACGAACACAATTATTATTTGGAAAAGAGGCTATGGACAACCTTAACCAGAAAAGAGTAGCAGTATTTGGTATTGGCGGCGTAGGCGGATATACTGTTGAAGCCCTTGTAAGAAGTGGAATTGGAGCAATAGATTTAATAGATGATGATAAGGTTTGCCTGACAAATATTAACAGACAAATTATTGCAACCAGAAAAACTGTAGGCAAATATAAGGTAGATGTAATGAAGGAGAGAATTTTAGAGATTAATCCAGATTGTAAGGTTAATGTTTATAAATGCTTTTATCTTCCGGAAACTAAGGATCAATTTGATTTTTCACAGTACGATTATGTTGTGGACGCTGTAGATACTGTAACAGCAAAAATTCAGCTTGTTATGTCAGCTAATGAAACCAAAACACCAATTATTAGCAGTATGGGTGCAGGCAATAAGCTTAATCCAGCAGAGTTCGAGGTGGCAGATATATACAAAACCTCTGTCTGCCCTTTAGCTAAGGTAATGCGTAGAGAACTTAAAAAGAGAAATATTAAAAAGCTGAAGGTGGTTTATTCAAAGGAAACACCTAAAAGACCAATAGAGGATATGTCTATAAGCTGTAGAACAAATTGCATATGCCCACCAGGTGCAGCACATAAATGTACTGAAAGAAGGGATATTCCCGGCTCTACAGCCTTTGTTCCATCGGTTGTAGGACTTATTATAGCATCAGAGGTTATTAAAGATTTAGCAGCTAGGTAGGTAAAAAAAGTGGAAGAAGAAAAATATTCCATAAAAATTTCAGTTAGGAATCTTGTTGAATTTATATTGCGTGAAGGTGATATAGATAATAGACATACAACAGCAAGAGATAGTGAGGCTATGGTTCAAGGGGGAAAGCTTCATAGAAAAATACAAAATAGAATGGGTGCAGACTACAAGGCAGAGGTGCCGCTTAGCACAGCTATTTTGTATGATGAATTTGAAATAGTTGTGGAAGGGCGGGCTGATGGAATAATTATTGGGGAAATACCTGTTATAGATGAAATAAAAAGCGTAAAAAGAGAACTTATATATATAAATGAGCCTGTGCCGGTACATAAAGCACAGGCTATGTGTTATGGGTATATGTATGGAGTAAAGAATAATATAGAAAAAATAAACATCCAACTGACCTATATTAATCAGGAAACAGAGGAAATAAAAAGATTTAAAGAGGAATATTCGTTAGATTATCTTACAAGCTGGTTTTATAAAGTGGTGGATGAATATTACAAATGGGCTAAATATTTGTACCATAATAAGAGAGATACGGTGCAGGCTTCCAAAAATTTAAAATTTCCATTTGAATACAGACAGGGACAAAAAGAGGTGGCAGTAGAGGTTTATAAGGCAATAAACAAAAATGTCAATTTGTTTATTCAGGCACCAACAGGGATAGGTAAGACTCTTGCAACAATTTTTCCTGCCATAAAAGCCTATGGAGAGGGCTTGTGTGAAAAGATATTTTACTTAACTGCTAAAACTATTACAGGCAGTGTTGCTATTTCCAGCTTTAATATCCTAAGGGAAAATGGTCTGAAATTTAAAACAGTTACTATTACTGCAAAAGAAAAAATGTGTGCAATGGAGGAATGCAACTGTAATCCTGAGTATTGTCCATATGCAAAGGGACATTACGACAGAATTAATGCTGCAATTTTTGACATTATTACAAATGAGGAGGATATTGTAAGAGAAAAAATTATTAGTTATAGTAAAAAACATAATGTTTGTCCTTTTGAGATGAATCTGGATATTTCTGACTGGATGAATGGAATAATATGTGATTACAACTATGCTTTTGACCCTAGAGCAAAGCTTAAAAGATATTTTGGAGATGGAATATCAGATAAATATGTGCTTTTAGTAGATGAGTCACACAATCTTGTAGACAGGGCAAGACAGATGTATTCGGCTGTTTTAAATAAGGACGAGCTGCTTAAAACTAAAAGAATATTTAAGGATAGAGATAAAAGAATAAATAATAGTTTGGATAAAGTAAATAAAGGCTTAATAAAATACAAAAGACTTTGTGTAGACGGATTTTTGGTTTTGCCAGATATTGAGGAAATTATTATTCCATTAATGAGATTTACAGCCGCATTTGAGAAATATAGTGAGGAGCATAAGGAGTTTGAAGGTAAGGAGGAGGCACTAAATTTTTATTTTGCTGCAAAAACCTTTCAGGATGTATACGAAATATTAGATGAAAATTATGAGATTTACTGTAGCTTTAATGATGAAGATGAATTTTTCATAAAGCTTATGTGCATAAATCCAGCAGTAAGGCTACAGGAATGTACAGAAAAAATAGTAAGCACCATATTTTTTTCAGCAACCCTTTTGCCGGTTAATTACTATAAAATGCTGCTTACAGGCAATTTAAAGGATTATGCAATGTATGTAAATTCCCCGTTTTCAAGGGAAAACAGGGTAATTGCTGTAGGTGGTGATGTTACCTCAAAATATACAAGGAGGGGAAGAAGTGAATATGAGAAAATTTCCCAATATATTTGTGAGGTGATTTCTAAAAAGCAGGGAAATTATATGGTATTTTTTCCTTCCTACAAAATGCTTAGAGAGGTATATGAGGTTTTTATGGAAATTGCCTCTAATATTCCAGCGTTAAAAGTTGTTGTTCAGGAAAATTCTATGAATGAAGAAAAGAAAGAGGCATTTTTAGAAAATTTTGAGAATAGTCAGGATAAGGAAGAAATAAAAAAAGAAACCTTAATCGGCTTTTGCGTAATGGGAGGTATGTTTTCAGAGGGGATAGATTTAAGAAATGACAGATTAATTGGCACGATTATTGTAGGCACAGGTTTGCCACTTGTATGCAAGGAAAGAGAGCTTATTTTAAATTACTTTAATGACAAGTATATGAATGGCTTTGATTATGCCTATAAAATTCCGGGAATGAATAAGGTGCTGCAATCAGCAGGCAGGGTTATTAGAACAGATGATGACAGAGGAGTAATAGTTTTATTGGACAGCAGGTTTTTAGAAAACTCCTATAGACAGCTGTTTCCCAGAGAATGGAGTAATATGAAAATAGCAAGGCTTGAAAATATTGGAGAAATTGTGGAAGAATTGTGGAGAAGAAAGTAAAATTTTAAGGAATATGTGCAATTAAGAAAATTTCTCTTTTATAATAGGTAAAAATGTGATAAACTTTTCTGTGACTATGTGATTGTTTAAATAGTCACAACCTAAGAAATTATTTGGAGGTACTTAGAATGGTAAAGAGAGTCTATGTTGAAAAACAGACACCATATGCTGTAAAAGCCAAGGAATTAAACGAAGAAATAAAAAGCTATTTAGGGATTAAAACTGTAACAGGCGTTAGAGTTTTAGTAAGATATGATATTGAAAATCTTTCAGATGAAACATATGAAAAAGCTTTAAATACAGTATTTTCTGAGCCACCTGTAGATACATTATATGAAGAAAGCTTCCCTTACAATGAGGAGGCAGACAAGGTATTTTCTGTAGAATATTTACCAGGTCAGTTTGACCAGAGAGCAGATTCTGCTGTTCAGTGTGTTAAATTTCTTAATGAAAATGAAGAACCAGTAATTAAGACAGCTACAACCTATGTTATTGAAGGTGTAGTTACACAGGAAGAATTAGAAAGCATTAAGTCTTTTTGTATTAACCCTGTTGATTCCAGAGAAACAGATATGGTTAAGCCAGATACATTAGTTACAGTATTTGAAGAGCCAGCAGATGTTATTATTTTTGACGGCTTTAAGGATATGGCAGAGGACAAGCTTAAGGAGCTTTATGATTCTTTAGGACTTGCAATGACCTTTAAGGATTTCTTACATATTCAAAATTACTTTAAAAATGAAGAAAATAGAAATCCATCTATGACAGAAATCAGAGTTCTTGATACATATTGGTCAGACCACTGTCGTCATACAACCTTTAATACAGAGCTTAAAAATGTAAAATTTGACGAAGGCTTCTATAATAAACCAATCGTAGAAACCTATGAAAAGTATATTTCAGATAGAGAAGAAATATTTAAGGGTAGAAAAGACAAATTCGTATGTCTTATGGACCTTGCCCTTATGGCAATGAGAAAACTTAAAAAGGAAGGCAAGCTTGATGATCAGGAAGAAAGTGATGAAATCAATGCTTGTAGTATTGTAGTTCCAGTTGAGGTAGATGGTCAGGTTGAAGAATGGCTTGTAAACTTTAAAAATGAAACACATAACCACCCAACAGAAATTGAGCCATTTGGTGGTGCAGCAACCTGTCTTGGCGGTGCTATCAGAGATCCACTTTCAGGCCGTACATATGTATATCAGGCAATGCGTGTAACAGGTGCCGCTGACCCAACAAAATCAGTTAAGGATACATTACCAGGCAAGCTTCCTCAAAAGAAGTTAGTTCGTGGAGCTGCAAATGGTTATTCTTCATACGGTAACCAGATTGGTCTTGCTACAGGCTTAGTTAAGGAAATTTACCACCCTGATTATGTAGCTAAGAGAATGGAAATCGGTGCTGTAATGGGAGCTGCTCCTAGACGCGCAGTAAAGAGAGAAACTTCTGATCCAGGAGATATTATTGTATTACTTGGTGGCCGTACAGGCCGTGACGGCTGTGGTGGAGCAACTGGATCTTCAAAGGCACATACAGAAAAGTCTATTGATACCTGTGGTGCTGAGGTTCAAAAGGGTAATGCTCCTACAGAGAGAAAAATTCAAAGATTATTTAGAAGAGAAGAAGTTTCAAAGCTTATTAAGAAATGTAATGACTTTGGTGCAGGTGGTGTATCTGTTGCTATTGGTGAATTAGCAGATGGTCTTGATATTAATCTTGACAAGGTACCAAAGAAATATGCAGGTCTTGACGGTACTGAAATATCTATTTCAGAATCACAGGAAAGAATGGCAGTTGTATTAGACCCTAAGGATGTTAAAGAGTTTATGGGCTATGCAGCAGAAGAAAATCTTGAGGCTGTAGAGGTTGCAGTAGTTAAGGAAGAGCCAAGAATGACTCTTAAGTGGAGAGGTAAAACAATAGTTGACTTATCAAGAGCATTTATTGATACAAACGGAGCACATCAGGAAACAGATGTAGAGGTAAATATGCCTGATGAAAAGGCAAACTTCTTTGAAGCAAAGAAGGTGGACGATGTAGAAAAGGAATGGCTTAATACATTATCTGATTTAAATGTATGCTCACAAAAGGGTCTTGTAGAAATGTTTGACGGCTCTATTGGAGCTGGTTCAGTATATATGCCACATGGTGGAAAATATCAGCTTACAGAAACACAGGCTATGGTTGCAAAACTTCCAGTGCTTAAGGGTAAGTGTGATACTGTTACAATGATGGCTTATGGCTTTGATCCATATCTTTCATCATGGAGTCCATATCATGGCTCTATATATGCAGTTACTGAGTCAGTAGCAAAAATAGTTGCCAATGGTGGTGATTATAAGAAGATTAGATTTACCTTCCAGGAGTATTTCAGAAGGATGTCTGAAAATCCTGAAAGATGGAGCCAGCCATTTGCATCACTTTTAGGAGCATATGATGCCCAGTTAGGCTTTGGTTTACCTTCAATCGGTGGTAAGGATAGTATGTCTGGTACCTTTAATGACATTGATGTTCCACCAACATTAGTTTCTTTTGCAGTAGATGTTGCTAAGGAAGCAGATATTGTAACACCAGAGTTTAAGAAGGCAGGGGACAAGCTGTTTGTTCTTTCAATTAAAAAGGATGAATTCCAAAAGCCGGATTACACACAAGTAACAGCACTTTATGATGCGTTACATAATGCTATGGGCAAAGGCTATATAGCAGCAGCTTATGCACTTGATTCAAAGGGTATAGCAGCAGCAGCCTCTAAAATGGCATTTGGTAACAAGCTTGGCTTTACTATTTGTGATAAGTGTGTATCTAAGGAAGAATTATTTGCACCAGCTTTTGGTAATATTATAGTAGAAGTAAAGGCTGAAAATGTAGAAGCCTTTGAAAAGGAAATGAATACATTAGCAGCATATGTAAAGGCTGTCGGTGAGATTAATGATGAAAAGGCTATTAAATATGGAGATATGATAATTAATCTTGATGAAGCTGTTAAGAGCTGGGAAGCTCCACTTGAAAAGGTATTCCCAACAAGAGTAACAACAGATAAGACAGTACTTGATACACCTATATATGACAAGGGCAGCGTATATGTCTGCAAAAATAAGGTTGCAAAGCCTACAGTATTTATTCCAGTATTCCCTGGAACAAACTGCGAATATGATAGCACAAAGGCATTTGAAAGAGCTGGTGCTAATGTAATTACAAAGGTATTTAGAAACCTTAATGCAGCCGACATTAGAGATTCTGTAAACGAGTTTGAAGCTGCAATTTCACAGGCACAGATTATTATGTTCCCAGGTGGCTTCTCAGCAGGTGATGAACCAGACGGCTCAGCAAAATTCTTTGCTACAGCCTTTAGAAATGAAAAGCTTAAGGAAGCAGTTCACAAGCTTTTAAATGAAAGAGATGGTCTTGCACTTGGTATTTGTAATGGTTTCCAGGCACTTATAAAGCTTGGTCTTGTACCAAATGGAGAAATTACAGGACAGGATGCAAATTCACCAACACTTACATTTAACACAATTAACCGTCATATATCGAAAATGGTATATACTAAGGTGGTTACAAACAAGTCGCCTTGGTTACAGGAGGCTGCACTTGGTGCAACTTATGTAAATCCTGCATCACACGGTGAAGGAAGATTTGTTGCAAGCAAGGAATGGTTAGACAAGTTATTTGCAAACGGACAGGTTGCTACACAGTATGTAGACGAAGCTGGAAATCCAACAATGGACGAGGAATGGAATGTAAATGGCTCTTACTGTGCAATAGAAGGTATTACAAGCCCAGACGGAAGATGCTTTGGTAAGATGGCCCACTCTGAAAGAAGAGGAGATAGCGTAGCTATTAATATCTATGGTGAGCAGGATATGAAGATTTTTGAATCTGGTGTTAAATACTTCCAGTAATATATAGGATTAGTATAAAATTAAAAGCTGGAAAGTACCAAATAAATGGTGCTTTCCAGCTTTTTTATGTAGAAATCTGATATATTGTATTAATTTTATAGTTAGTTTAATGACACCTCATATACCACTTTTTGGCTTCCTCTTTGTACTGGGTGGCTACATTCATTAGTTCGTTATATTGAGTGGAAATTTGAGTAATAAGCAGTTCCTTTTCCTCTAACATAAGCTTGACAGCTTCGCTGGATTTATATTGGGTAAGTGTAAGGGTGCTATCCAAGCAATATATGTATACTTCCTCAGGGGTTTGAACAATTATGAACAAAAGAGATGGTGTATGCACAAGCTTTATTTTAGGACAAACTACAAATTTTTCATTACAAACTATATGCTTATTTTCCTCTAAGGGGAGTGATATTTTAAGGTAAAATAAATTGTCTATAGGATTTTCAATAACAAAAAACAGCAATAAGTAATTTTTAAAGGAAATTAAGGAAGGCTCCAGCATAGTTAGCTCTTGGTCAGAGGCTTTTGAATATAGATTTCGTGCATCTATAATTGATTTAATAATCAAGGAGCCTTGCTTGTTTAGGTACAAATAATATATTGTTGAATTATGTATAGTGCTTGAAAAACCAGAGGAGTAATCGTTAGACAGTAAAATCCCATTAGTTACGCTATTAGCTTGTATTGTACGCATTATGATAAAGTTGTCATAGGTATAAATGATTACATTTTTATTGACGGACAAAGAATATATATTTCCCATAAACAATACCTTATATATTCTAATTAAATAACCTTTTTGTATATGTATATGTTCCGGAAATTAATATAGAACATATTATATTGTATAAGTAAGAATAAGTTAGCTTGCTTATATAATATACAAAGAAAGGAAAAAAATATGGCTAAATGTAAAACAGGAAAATGCTCATGTCGAACAAGAATTACAAGTAATGTAGTTGCAAATATGCCAAAGGGCTGCTTTGATGTATGTACGAATCCAATATGTGCATCACCTAGCGTGTTAAGTATTTTAGCACCACTTATTTATGATGAAATAGGCATAAATCTGTGTACAACATTTGAGTTAGATGAGGATTTATCAGCAGATTATCCAACAGTAACCAATGCAACTATTCAAATAGTTGATATTGCGTATGAGTATGGAGATGAGGGAATAAAAATAGAACAAATTCCCGGAAGACCAAATTGTTATGAAATTGATTTGAGAAATCTTAATATAACCTTTGCAATCAATTTGTTTGATGATAACTGTAGATTACTGACAACTTTGTATAGAACAGTACTCTATTTACCACCAGAGGAAAGTGCAACCTTTAATGAGGATACAAACCCATCTTCAGTTGAATTGGAATTATTTGCCCCATATGGATTGGCATTTAATACAGAGGGTCAAAACCCACAACCAATAATCAGCACGATTGGTTTCTCGCTAGAGGACAATTTCGTAAGACAGGGAATTAACTTATATGCAATTCCTAAATTAATTAACCTGGATGTTGATGGTGACAATGCAACAGTTGGTGTAACTATTGTATTACAAAGCTTATACTTTGCAGGCTATCAGGTAGCAAGTGAAGGCAGAATAAATACACCTAAGGGAAGCATTACCCCAACTGAGGATACAGAGTGTATGAAATTTGTTGAGGGCGAGCTGTTAAATCTTGCAATTAAACCATTAAATTTAGGACCACCTGAATGTGAGGAAAAATTAAAGAGGGATTGTACAACTACACATTGTGGTAATAACTGCAATTCAACAAGTGGTACAAATGCTCTCGGAAATTCAAACAATATGGACAGTGCAAATACAATAGGCGGTTCAAATGGCTGTAATCATATTGATAATATTATTGGTAGTATATTAGATTAGAATATTATTATTTGCCAAAAGCCTTCTATTAATGAGTATAAGGACTAGAAGCTTTTAAATAGTGTCAGGCAGCTTTCTAAAAAATATAGTTGGACTATGGATTTTTTGAGAGAGTATTGCCTGACATTTTTTGTTATGTAGAATATATCTATTATTTATTTGTTTGTGATGGAGGAAAACATATGTTATACTTTTCATAATTACTACATAATGTATAGAATTTTTAAATATAAAGAGGACGAAAAATTGAAGGATACATCAAGAGAGTTAATTAAAAGATTATTAGATTTAGCAAATAAATCATATAAGCAAAATATGTTTACCTTTACGGATTTTTTAAGCGAGGGTGAAATGTCGGACTTTTATCAAAATAAGTCTGAGTTTGATTTTGTAAAATATACAATTTTTGGTGGCTATGAGGCTTCGGAGAGAAATATGATTAGATTTGGTAATAGTGAAGAGTTAGGCTATGAGGAGGAGTTTCCTATTGTGTGCATAAAAATCACACCTATTTTAGAAAAGTTTTCAGAACAATTAAGCCACCGTGATTATTTAGGGGCAATTATGAATTTAGGCATTGATAGAGGAAAAACAGGAGATATTCTGGTGAAAAATAAAGTGGCATATTTATTTTGCAAAAAGGAAATGGAGGATTTTATTATGGAAAATCTGTATAAAATCCGACATACAAATATTACCTTAACACAGGTGGACAAGGAGGAGGCTATAGGAGAAAGTGATATAGAAGCAAAAGAGTTTTTGGTCGCCTCAGAAAGAATTGATGGTGTTATTTCAGGCGTATACAATAAATCCAGAAGCCAATGTGTAAATTTATTCAGGGAACATAAGGTATTTGTTAATGGAAAATTGTACGAGAATAATAGTGGTGTATTAAAGGAAAACGATATGGTTTCAGTAAGAGGTTTTGGCAGGTTTAGATATATGGGAGTAGTGAAAAGTACAGCTAAGGGAAAGTATAGAATAGAAGTATTGTTGTATAAATAGGATTTGTGTTGACAAATATTGGCAAATATTGGCAAATATTGTACCATAATGTTAATTTAATAATATTTGGCAAGCCATTAGTGATAATGAGTACGCAAAGCTAGGAGTCTTGAGGTTATGGAAGCTATTGAGGTGTATACAGCAGGGTTTAGAATCAAGATAGTTCGGTTGCAGATGAAGAAGTTATTTTAATGGAACAGTGTTGACAGGAGAGAAGTGGTATTATGGAAAGTGGACATATTAAATCAAAAAAAATAGTAATTATAATAATTGCTTTAATTGCAATAATTAGTATTGGAGGAATAGTGTTTTTTATTTTAAATAATGACAAAGAGGTATCTTTTGATTCAAATGATAAGGAATATTTTAAAATGTATGTTAATTTATTTGAACCAGGAGAATATGAATTTCATTCACTAGATGCGTATTATTTAGAAGATACAAAAACATTTTATTACAATGGAAAGTATACTTGTTATTCATCTATTGATGATACATGGTATGATGTAGATGAGGTGAGCTATGGTTCTATTGGACATTTTGAAAATAGTTATTGTTTGTCATGGGATAGTTTATATGGATATGATGAAGTCGATGACGAGTATAAAAGAGCCTTAAAAGAAGGAGTACATAAGACATATACTCAAAAAGAAATACAAGATCTATTAGATATATGGAACTAATTTGTAGTGGTTCAAAGGAAGCGTGCTTTGTTTTCGGTGGTGTTTGGATTACTTCCAATTATTATTTTGTTAGGAAAGACTCCAAGTGAAATAATGGCAATGTATGATATATAGAGTAAACCATATAAGAAGGTACATTCATATATAACAAATGTGCCTTCTTATATTTTTGATATATTGTTTATTTATCTTCTATATGTCTTGAGTCGCCTTCAAAGAACAATGCAATAAGACCAGGACCTGTGTGTGAGCCGATAGTCTGGCTGGCATAGGAAATAATTATGTTTTCAATACCAAATTCCTTTTTTACTTCTTCAGCTACATAATTAGCATCTTCAATACAATCACCATGAGCAATCATTACTACATCATCCTTTGACGGATGTTTAACATGTGCTTTCATATAGGATATTAATGTATTAAGAGATTTTTTTCTGCCTCTTACATTACAAATTGAAACAAGTGAGCCGTCATCTGGAACATGAAGAACTGGTTTAACATTAATGAGAGTACCAACAATGGCAGTAGCCTTAGATACTCGACCGCCTCTATGTAAATGATGAAGGTCATTAACTGTAAAGTAATGACATATTTTAAGCTTTGTGCTTTCTACATAGTCAATAACCTCTTGTAAGGTTTTGCCTGCCTCTTTTGCCTGAACTGCCTTGTATAATAAAAGTCCTTCGCCCATAGAAGCACAAAGAGTATCAATAACTGTAACAGATACATCCTTATATTCCTCATTTAACTCATTGGCTGCAAGTATAGCATTACTGCAGCTGCTGCTGAGTGCAGAAGAAAAAGCCAGGTATAAAACATCTAAGCCTTCATCTAAGTATTTTTTGAAGGTGCTTGTATATGCTTCTGGATTGGCAGCCATAGTAGTAGGCATTTTGCCATTTCTGATTGAGTCATAGAATTCCTTTATAGCCATGTCATTATCTGGACCATATACCACATCATCAATAGAATAAGGCAGCATAATAACTGGAATATTGTGTTCCTTATAAAAGGATGGTTCTAAGTCACAGGTATTATCGGTAATAATAATATAACTTTTCATAAATCCTCCAAAACAAATAATTGTTGTGTATAATTTTTTTTATTTTACCATTAGTTGTACAAAAAATAAAGTATATAAGGTTAAAAGTTGGACTTTTTATTAAAGCAAATTAGTGATAGAATAATATAGAATTTATAAAGGTGATTGCCCAATAAAAATTCTTAATGTATGTAAATAAAAGAAAGATTACATTTGGCAAGCGTCAAAATATATACTATATAGGAGAAGAAATGAGTAGTACAACAAATACAAATAATGCAAAAAGTGTAAATAAAACAAAAAGTGTAAATAAAGCAAGTAAGGCGAAAGCAGGCACAGGAAAAACAAAGCAGGCTCCTTCAAAGAAAAAAAAGAAGGTGTCAAGTTCCACTAAGGTAATGCTATTATTTATCGGAATTGCAGTTTTATTTTGTATAGGTGGCATTGTTTTTCTTGTAAGTAACAGCAAGGCAGGAAAAGCTGTAAGGAGTGATAATAATGGTGAAAATACAACTAAAGAAACACAGGTGATTAAAGAGTTTGTAGCATTAGAAAATGTTGATTATGCTGCAGATATTTCAAAATATTATACATATGGAACCAGCCTTTGTGTTGAAGGTAGTGTAAGCGCCACACAGCTTGTAAATACACAGCTTTCAAATATTGACAAGGTAAAATTAGTTTTGAGAAAAGCATATACAAATACAGACGGCTCTATTAATGATGAGGATATGTATTCATATGATGTATATACAGAAATTAATGAGGACACATTAAGCTTTAAGTCTTTTGAAAAAATAAACGAGGGTATATGCTTGGAAAATATAGCAGATGACCAGTATGTAATGCTTCTCAAGGTGGTAGATAAGGCAGGCGAGGTTAAATATTGTACATTTGAAGAAAACAGCCTGGAACAGCTTACATATTATACCATTACAAAAAATGGTGTAAATCAAAAAATAGATATGCTCTTTGCTAAGGAGAAGGATAAAAATTATATAGCCTTCAATGTTGAAAAGTCTGAACTTCCAGAGGATGTTTATGATATAGTATTAGACCCTGGACACGGTGGAAATGACCCTGGAGCAGTAAATGGTGAGTACAATGAGGCGGTATTAATGCTTGATTATGCCAAAAGTATTAAAACAGCTTTAGAAAATGCAGGATATAAGGTGGCACTTACAAGAGATGGTAGTGAGCCATCAAGTGAAAAAATGGCATACACTATGTATGATGAAAATGGACGAGTAAATAAGGCGTGCAAAACAAAGGCTAAAATATGTTTGTCCTTACATCTGAACAGTAATGCTATTCAGCTTACGAAGGGTGGTATACAAATTTATTACTCTTATAGAGGAAGTGAAAAATTTGCAAAAAATATGGTTGATAATGTAGTTACTGCATCAGGTACATATGTATCGCCAATGTCAGCCTTTAAAGTAGACGAGGGTGTTTATAAAAGAGCATTTTCTCAGGCTGATTTAGAGGAGGCAAAGGAGGATGCAATGAGGGACGGTTATGAGCCATATCCGTCTACAACGGATACAGACTATTATTTTATGATAAGGGAGTTAGGTGGAATAGCTACAAATGCCTATGTAGACGGCAGAAATTCAAGATATGGCAGCAACAATTATAGAAATAGCATAAACGGAATTGAAAGCTGTATAATGGAGCTTGCATTTATTTCAGTAGATGAAGATTTAGAACATATTAAAAATAATAAGGACGGTTATGTGGAGGGAGTAGTAAATGGAATAAATGAGTGGGTAAAACAATCAACACAGGAATAAGCACAGTGCTTATAAATCAAATTAGTATTATAAAAAGTGCTTGACAAATGACCTCTACATATTTAGAATAATTGCTAAAGGTAGAGGTTATCTACTTTGTGCGATAGCACAGTGACAATTAAATATATAAAGTCTATGAACAAAATAGTACTTATGAAGGTCACATCACAGAGAGCCGTTGTTGCTGAGAAACGGTATGCAGAATCATAAGGAATGGGTTTGGGAGACGCGTGGATGAAATTATAGTAGTCTAGCCGCGACCTCGCGTTACAGAGGAAGGATATCGATTTAGATATTATAAAATTTAAATCCGTATCTGATAATGAAGTCGACAATGGTGGCAGGTATTTCCTAGACGGAGATGCCTTTTTTTATTATAAAGTTCTGATAAAAGTTGTGCGTACACAATAAATACATATTAGAAAAACACCAAAAAAAATAAGGCTGTTAGCTTAAAAGCTTAGCGTACCATTAGTTGAGAAAAAGGGTGGCACCACGGTATTATCGTCCCTGACTATTAAATAGTCAGGGACTTTTTTGTAGCAAAAGCCAACTAAGCGAAAGCTGTGCTTGCACAAGCTTTCATTTAGTTGGCGCAAGAACAGCGAGAAGCGAAGCTTAGAGCTGTTCGGTTGCGGCTTCGAGGAGACGAAGGCGACTCGAAGGCAAAAGCCAACAAGCGAAAGACGGTGGAACAGCGAGAAGCGAAGCTTGGAGCTGCTCGGTTGCGGCTTCGAGGAGGCGAAGCCAACTCGAAGGCAAAAGCCAACAAGCGAAAGGTGAGGAAACAGCGAGAAGCGAAAGGAAGGACAATATGAAAGAAAGATTTTTAAGAGCCTATAGAAAAACTATCAGTATAGTAGATGAAACCCCAATAGGAATATTTGAAAGTATTGGAAAAGGAAAGAAGGGCTTTCTGCTTGAAAGCTATGACAAGGACTATGACAGATATACATTTATTGGTATTGAGCCAGAAGAAATAATTACTTCAAAAGGAAATGAAGGTATTGTTATTACAAAAAATACTGGAGAAACAATCTTTATTGAGGGTAATCCAGTAAACATATTAAAGGAATACTGCAAGTCCTTCCATGTTGTAAAGGACGAAGGAGAGCTGGCATTTTGTGGCGGCTTAGTAGGCAGCATTGGTTATGATTATATTAGATATACAGAAAATTTACCTGATAATAATGAAGATGAGATTGGCATAGAAACAGTACAGTTTATGCTTGCAACTAAATTCATTGTAGTTGACCATGTGGCAGAAACCTTGTCAGCAGTAGTTCTGGAAGAGGATAATGCAGAGGGCAGAAAAAAGGCTGAGCAAATAGGAAGTGAGCTTATTGAAACAGCAAAGGCCAATATGAAGCCAGTAGTGAGAAAGAATACAAGAGATGGAAAGATAATTAAAAAGTCTGATACCTTACAGGATTATTGTGAGAAGGTAAATAAAATAAAGGATTATATAAAGGAAGGACATATATTCCAGACAGTTTTATCTCAAAGGTGGACTATTAAAACAAAGGAAGATGGCTTTGAGCTATACAAAAATCTTAGAGAGTTAAATCCTTCGCCTTATCTTTATTATTTTAACTTTGGAGAATTTGAAATTATTGGAAGCTCTCCAGAAATGCTTGTAAAGGAAAGAGATAACAAAATTCAGACATGTCCAATAGCAGGAACTAGAAAAAGAGGAAAAACAGCAGAGGAGGATGCACTTTTAAAAGACGATTTATTAAGAGATGAAAAGGAAAGAGCTGAACATGTAATGCTTGTTGATCTTGCTAGAAATGATATGGGAAGAATAGCTGAGTTTGGTACAGTAAAGGTTACAAGATTTATGGAGGTTGTTAATTACTCCCATGTAATGCACATTGTTTCATTGGTAGAAGGTAGAAAAAATAAAGATTATCACGCATTGGACTTATTATCCTCCTTCTTGCCGGCAGGAACACTTAGTGGTGCTCCAAAAATAAGAGCAATGGAAATAATTGATGAATTAGAAACTGTACGAAGAGGCTTATATGGTGGAGCTACAGGCTATATAGATTTTACAGGAAATATGGACTTTTGCATTACCATAAGAACAATGATAAAAAAAGGCGACAGCGTATACCTACAGGCTGGTGCAGGAATAGTTGCTGACTCAGACCCAGAAAGCGAGTATATGGAATGCTGTAATAAGGTAATGGCACTTGCAACAACACTTGTAGAGGAGGAAAACCTATGATTTTACTAATAGACAATTACGATTCATTTACATACAACCTATATCAATATATGGGAATATTTACAACAGATATTGTCGTAAAAAGAAATGATGCAATAACCATTGAGGATATAGAAAAATTAAATCCAGAAAAAATTGTTATATCACCAGGTCCAAAGTCACCAAAGGATGCAGGAATTTGCCTTGAGGTAATTAAGCATTTTGGTGGTAAAAAGCCAATACTTGGAATCTGCTTAGGACATCAGTGTATCGGCGAAGCGTATGGTGCAACTGTCAGCTATGCAAAAAAAATCTTTCACGGAAAGCAGTCCTTAATTGAACATAATGGTAAGGATTTATTTGAAGGAATTGCCTCTCCAATTAAGGTTGCAAGATACCATTCACTTGCTATAGTTGAAGATACAATGCCAGAATGCTTGGAGGTTACAGCCAAAACAGAGGACGGAGAAATAATGGCAATTAAACATAGAGAGTATCCTGTGTTTGGATTGCAGTTTCATCCAGAATCAATATACACAGAGCATGGTAAGAAAATGGTTGAAAATTTTATCAACAATTTATAGTTGAAAGGAGAATGTGTATGATTTTAGATGATATTGTTGCAGATAAAAGAATGAGGCTTATGGAACATAAACAAAAGATTAGTGCTGATGAAATGAAGAAATTGGCTAGCAAATGTGACAGAAAATCTATTAGCTTTTATGAGGCTTTGGCGAAGGAAGGCTTATCTATTATTGGAGAGTTTAAAAAGGCTTCTCCTAGCATGGGCGTAATTGACGGAAAAATTGATTTGCTGGATAGAATTGACCAATATAATAAGTCTGTTGATGCTATAAGCGTTCTTACAGAGGAGGATCATTTTAATGGTAGTGCAGAGTATTTAAAAAAGGTCAGAAGTATTTCAAATCTTCCTATTATAAGAAAAGATTTTATTATTGAAGAATATCAGGTATATGAGGCAAAGGTAATCGGTGCTGATTGTATATTACTTATTGCAGCAATATTAGACGATACGAAAATGAGAGCTTTATATCAGCTGGCATATTCATTGGGAATGGATGTTTTGTTAGAGGTACACGACGAAACAGAAATGGATAGAGCATTAAATTTAAATGCAAAAATAATAGGTGTTAATAATAGAAATTTGAAAAATTTCACTATTGACCTGGAAAACACAAAAAGATTATCAAGCTATTTAGAAAAAAGATATAAGCTTCACGGATATAGCAAAAGACCAGTATTTGTATCTGAAAGTGGTGTTACAAAAGATGAGGATATAGTCTTTTTGAAGGAATGTAAGGTAGATGCACTGCTTATAGGCAGAGCCTTTATGGAGTCAGAAAAGCCATACGAGGTAGCAAAAAGGTGGAAAGGAATCTTTAATGGAAATTAAGATTTGTGGAATTACAAAGGAGTACGAAATAGACAAGCTGATAGAGCAAAAGGTAGAATATGCTGGCTTTGTAATAAATTATCCTAAAAGCAAAAGAAACAATTCCTTAGAGGAAGTAGAAGGACTATTAAAATACATAAAGGAAAAGCAGGGTAATATTAAAACTGTTGCAGTAACAGTTTCCCCTACCTTAAAACAGATAAAGCAGATAGAACAGTTAGGCTTTGATATTTTACAGGTACACAAGGATTTACTGCCACAGGTATTAGAAGAAACAAGGCTTCCAATATTTAGGACAATTAATATTGGAGAGGACGCAGATATTAATGTAGAGGATAGCGAAAAAATAATTGGAGTTTTAGTGGATGCAAAAATTCCAGGCAATGGAGAAGTATTTGATTGGAATAAAATTAAGGGATTTGATAGAAAAAACAAGAAATTTATATTGGCGGGTGGACTAAATAAGTCTAATATAAGAGAAGGAATTTTCAAGGTAAATCCAGATATAGTGGACTGCAGCAGTGGAGTGGAATTTGACAATAAGGAAATAATAGGAAAAGATGTTAAAAAAATAGAAGAATTTGTGAAAGAAGTTAGGAGATAATCATGGAAAAATATTATGGACAATTTGGCGGACAGTTTGTTTCAGAATCATTAATGAATACATTAAGCGAGCTTGAAAAAGCATACAATGAAGCTATTACAGACGAAAATTTCTGGAAGGATTACAACTACTATATGAGAGATTATGTTGGTAGAGAAAATCCACTTTATTTTGCAGAAAGATTGAGCGAAAAATATGGTACAAAGATTTATCTTAAAAGAGAAGATTTAAATCATACAGGAGCACACAAAATTAATAATGTAATTGGCCAGATATTATTGGCTAAGAGAATGGGAAAAACAAAGGTTATAGCTGAAACAGGTGCAGGCCAGCATGGTGTTGCTACAGCTACAGGAGCAGCATTATTCGGTATGGAATGTACAGTATATATGGGAGAAGAGGACATAAAAAGACAGTCCCTTAATGTATTTAGAATGGAAATGCTGGGTGCTAAGGTGGTAAGTGTAACAACAGGCAGCAGAACCTTAAAGGATGCAACTAATGAGGCAATTAGAACCTGGGCAAAGGAAGCAGAGGACACCTTCTACATAATTGGCTCAGCAGTAGGTCCACACCCATATCCGGCAATGGTTAAAAACTTCCAGTCAATTATTAGTAAGGAAGCCAGAAGACAAATTCTTGAAAAAGAAGGCAGACTTCCAAATGCAGTTGTAGCCTGCTGTGGTGGTGGCTCAAATTCAATAGGTATGTTTGCAGAATTTCTAAATGACAAGGATGTAAAGCTGGTTGGTGTTGAAGCGGCAGGACTTGGCATTGAAACCGGAAAGCACGCATCTGCAATGGCAGAAGGTAAGCCGGGAGTTCTTCACGGAATGTGTTCATACTTATTACAGGACGATGCAGGAAATGTAAAGATTGCCCATTCAATATCAGCAGGACTTGATTATCCGGGCGTTGGACCAGAGCACGCATACCTTAGAGATACAGGAAGAGTAGAATATGTATCTATTACAGATAAGGAATGTATGGACGCATTGTTAGAATTATGTAAGCTGGAGGGTATTATTCCTGCTATTGAAAGTGCACATGCGTTGGCGCATGTATTTAAAATGACAAAAACAATGTCAAAGGACGATATTATTATAATGTGCTTATCAGGTAGAGGTGATAAGGATGTACATACAGTAGCAGCTTACCTTAATGGCGAGGATATGAATAAATAAGAGCCTGAAAATGTTTTATAGGATACAAATAGGCAATTAGCTTAAAATTGAAAATATATAGAAAGAGGATATATTATGGAAAATAGAATAGATAAAAGACTTAACCTTTTAAAAAGCGAAGGTAAAAAAGCATTTACAACATATATGACAGCAGGACTTCCAGATATGGATAAGTGTATTGAGATAATTAAGGCACAGGACGAGGCCGGTATTGATATAATCGAGTTAGGAGTGCCTTTTTCTGACCCGGTAGCCGATGGTCCAGTTATTCAGAATGCTTCATATAAGGCTATTTTAAATGGAGTTACCTTAGAAAAGGTCTTTGATATGGTGGAAAAATTAAGAAAGACCTGTGAGGTTCCATTAGTATTTATGATGTATTACAACACAATTCTTCATTATGGACTTGATAATTTTGCAAAAAAGTGTCAAAATGTAGGTGTTGACGGACTTATTGTCCCAGACCTTCCATATGAGGAGCAGGGACCTCTGGGTGAGGCTTTACAAAAGGTAGAGGGAGCACCTTATTTATTACAGCTTGTATCACCTGTATCAAAGGACAGAATACCAATGATATTGGAAAATGCAAAGGGATATGTATATTGTGTATCATCAATGGGCGTTACAGGACAGGACAAGGGCTTCTACAATCATGTTGAAAAGTATTTAAGTGAGGTTAAGGCTATCTCTAAAATACCTATTATGATGGGCTTTGGAATTAGAACAGCTAGTGATGTAGAGCAATACAAAAGCGTTATAGACGGAGCTATAGTTGGCTCATATTTTATTAAGTATATGGAGAATAATAATTATGATTTGGAGAAAATAAAGGAATATATTAGAACCTTCAAGGAAGAATTTTAGTAAAAGCTCATTCCTTAAAGGTAAGAAAAGGACATACATGGTAAAATTAATTGCAAGTGATTTAGATGGAATGATGTCTGGAAAATGCTTGAATTAGGATAGAAAGAGGAAAAGTATGCAGCAAATAACTAAAGCAGCAGCACAATTTTTTTTAGATAACCAGAATAGATTATATGATATGCCAGTTGCGGAAAACATTGATGAAGCAATGGAGTTTTTAGAGGATTGTATGGCAATGGTATTCGAGGATTTAAAGGAGCTGAAAGCATATTGGAAGGAAGAGGGTGTAGATATGATGGAGTTAACAGATCAGGAAATTTTAGAGTCCTTAGAAGTGTTTAAAATGCCAGACGGTAGAATTTTATTAGTAGAAGCATAAGGTTATGAATAGATTGAAAAAAATAAATATTAGTTTAGTTTTAATTATCGCAATTTTAGCAGCAAGCTTAGGGTTAACAGGCTGTAAGGGCAAGGTTTACCTTACAACAGGCTTAAACAAAAATGAGCTTATTAAGGTATCCGGACAGGTTGTGCCTATGTCATTAGGAAAGCTTATTTTAGCTGTGGAAAAAAACAGTTATTCGGAAGGTATGAAGGATGACATATGGAAAACAACTGTAAATGGCGAAACCTTGGAAAAAAGACTTAAGGATACGGTAATTAACCAGCTTTCAGAACTTAAAACTATTAGTATGCTTGCAGTTGAAAAAAATATTGCATTAACCACCTCTGAAAAAGAAAAGATACAGAAGGCTGGTAAGGAGTTCTACGAAAGTCTTACAAAGGAGGAGATAGACTCCTTAGGCATTACAAAGGAGGATATAAATACATTATATGAATATTTTACTTTGTCTGAAAGATTATATGAGCTTACTACGAGCAGCATAGATGTGGAAATTTCAGACGAGGAAGCCAGAGTTATAAAGGTACAGTATTGTTATGTTAGAAATTATTATTGTGATGAAAATAATGTAGAACATAAATTAGATAAGGACGGCTTAAAGGCTGCCAGAGCTAAAATAGATGAGGCATATAATAAAATAACTAATGGTGGCGATTTTTCTTTAATTTCAAAGGAATATTCAGACGATACAATCTATGAATATGAATTTGGCAGAGGCGAAATGGACGAAAATTTTGAAAAGCAGGCATTTTTATTGGAAAATGGGCAGGTAAGTGGAGTAGTAGAGGGAGAAAAGGGCTTTTACATTATTAAGTGCATAAGCAATTATGAGGAATTAAAGACAGAGGAAAATAAAAGGGAGCTTCTGAAGAAATATAAAAATAAAGCCTTTACAGATATGTATGAGCCATATATACAGAAGCAGACCTTTGAATACAATAAGAGCTATGATGATATTGACATTAATTCAATAGTATTTAATAATAGTAAATTGTATGAGATATATGCAAAATATTTTGAGGAACAGTAAAATTATGAAAACAGTAGAGATAATAGTGCCTTGCTATAATGAAGAGGATGTACTGAAAATGTTTTATGAGGAAACCAGTAAAATTGTAAAACAGATTTCAGGATATGACTTTAGCTATATTTTTGTAGATGATGGAAGCAGGGACAAAACATTTTTAATACTAAAAGAGCTTGCAGAAGAACATCAGGAAATTAAATATATATCCTTTGCCAAAAATTTCGGTAAGGAGGCTGGAATGTATGCAGGGCTTACATATTCCGGTGCTGACTATGTAATTATTATGGATGCAGATTTGCAGCACCCACCGGCATTGATACCAGATATGATTAAGGGTATTGAGGAGGGACATGATTGTGTTGCAGCCCGAAGAGTTTCCAGAAAGGGCGAGGCAAAAATTAGAAGTGCCTTTTCAAGAGCTTTTTATAGACTTAATAATAAAATGACAGATGTAGACTTGGTTCAAGGAGCTGTTGACTTCAGAATTATGACCAGACAAATGGTACAGGCTATATTAAGCTTATCTGAAAGACAGCGTTTTTCAAAGGGGATTTTTGCATGGGTAGGCTTTGATACAAAATGGCTGCCATATGAAAATGTAGAGAGAGTGGTAGGAACTACAAAATGGAGCTTCTGGGGATTGTTTAAGTATGCTGTAGATGGTATTACATCATTTTCAGTAGCACCTCTTAGAATGGTTACAGCTATGGGCTTTTTTATTTCCATAGTAGCCTTTGTCTATATTATTATTACACTTATTAAAACTATGATATTCGGAATAGATGTGCCAGGCTATGTCACTACCTTATCAGCAGTATTGTTTTTAGGGGGAATTATGGAAATATCCATAGGTATTCTAGGTGAATATATTGCCCATATTTATATGGAAGTAAAAAACCGGCCAATATTTATTATGAAAAATACCAATATAAAGCTTTGTAAACTTAAATATGAAGAAGATAAGACGGACGGTATAGATAAATGAAAATAAAACAAATCATAGGTAAAGTTTGCAATAAAGAAACTATATTGTATATAATATTCGGAGTGATTACTACAGCAGTTGATTTTGCTGCCTTTTCACTTCTTTATTATGTAATAGGTGCAAACGAGGTAGTGGCTAATACTATAGCCTGGGTATTAGCAGTAATGGTAGCATTTATTACCAACAAGCTGATAGTTTTTGAAAATAAAAGTACAGATAAAAAAGAAATTATAAAAGAGATAGTATCCTTTGCTTTAGCCAGAGTTTTGTCACTGGTTATAACAGATGGCTTTTTAGTATTGGCAAAAGCCATAAATATGAATATGCTTTTGGCAAAGGCAATTATATCTGTAGTAGTAGTTATATTGAATTATATATTTAGTAAATTATTTATATTTAAAAAACAGGAGGAATAGCAGGAATGAGTAACGAAAAGCTCTCATCTAATACAGAAGAAATGCAAACAATAATAAAAAAAGATTTAGATGAAACAGACAAGGGGGAAATGAAAACAGAAATCGAGCTGGAAATCGAAAAGGAAATTGAAAAAGAAATCGAAAAAAAGATAGAGGAGGAAAATGAGAAAGAGGTACAAGAGGAAAAAAAGAAAAAACAGATTGGAAAGAAAATCTTTGATTTTATAAAAGAAAATATTGCCCTTATTGTAGCATTTTTAGTACCAGTTGTAATTCTTACCTGTGTCTTTATAGGCAATGAGGTATTCCCTTTTGGTGATAATATTTATTTGCGTAGTGACTGTTATCATCAGTACGCACCTTTTTATAAGGAGCTGTACAGGAAAATTACAGAGGGTGGCAGCTTGACCTATTCCTGGAATATAGGAATGGGTGTTAATTTCTCGGCTATATATGCTTATTATTTAGCAAGTCCTATTAATTTCTTAATAGGGATAATTGCACCGGGTGGAAATGTTTTATTACTTATAGATGCTCTTATAATAATAAAAACTGGTCTTTGCGGCTTTACAATGGCATATTACCTTTCAAAGAGATTTAACAAAAAGACTTTGTCGGTTGTAGTTGCAGGACTTTTTTATGCACTTTCCTCATATATGGCAGCCTTTAGCTGGAACATTATGTGGTTAGACTGCTTATTACTTTTACCAATAATAGTATTAGGCATTGAAAAACTGGTTAAGGAAAAGAAATTTTTAACATATACCATTGCATTAGGAGTAGCTATTTTCTCAAATTATTATATAGCTATTATGATATGTATTTTCTCTGTATTATATTTTGCAGTTATTTTATTTACAGCAGAAACTAAAAAGAACTTTAGATATTTTGTTAATAGAATATGGTTGTTTGCAAAATATTCACTCATAGCTGGTGGTATAGGTGCAGCAATGTTTTTACCGGCATTCTTTGCATTGTCTTATACAGCTTCAGGAGAGATGAATTTCCCAGAGATGCTGCAGAGATACTTTTCAATATTAGATATGCTTTCACGCTCAATGATGGGTATTGATTTATCAATATTTAATGCTCATGAGCCAAATCTATATTGTACAGTTGCTGTGTTCCTGCTTGTACCATTATATTGTTTAAGTACAAAGGTAAATAGAAAAGAAAAAATTGGAAAGCTTATATTAATAGCCCTGTTGTTAATCAGCTTTAACCTAAATATTCCAAATTATATATGGCATGGATTACATTTTCCTAACAGCCTTCCTGCAAGAGAGTCATTTATTTATATTTTCTTGTTGATTACTATGGCATACGAGGCAATGATTAATCTTAAGGAATTTACTACAAAACAAATAGGTGGCTGTTTTGCTGGGGCAATAGCTTTGTTCCTGTATATTGAAAATAAATATGTATCCGGCGATGAATATCCTTTCCAGATAGTATATGTTTCAGCATTGTTCTTATTCTTATATTTTATGATTGCACTTGCTTACAAAAACGGTAGCTTACAAAAGGCAGTAATAACCTATCTGCTAATAGTAACCTGTATTGCAGAGGCTACAATTAGTTCCACACAGGACGATGCCTATAACACAACTGGATATTCGTATTACTTAGCAGATAATGATGCTATTACAAGCGTACTAGGAGAAATAAAGGATACAGACTTTTATCGTGTAGAAAAGCTGAATAGAAAAACAAAGAACGATGCAGCCTGGAATGATTACCACGGCGTATCAATTTTCTCTTCAACAGCCAGCGCATATTTTACTGATTATTTAGGCTATTTAGGCTTTGAAAAGTCAACAAATGCTTACTCTTATTATGGAAATACACCATTTACATCGGCACTTTTAGATGTAAGATATGTGTTATCAGATAGTATAGTAGATGCTGATGACAGATATTCATTGGTGGCACAAAGGCCAGAGGACAGTATTTATTTATACAAGGTTAAAAATTCACTTTCACTTGGCTTTATGCTTCCGGCTCAGTTTGATAAGCTGTGGGAAATGAGTGGAAATAATCCTTTCGCTGTACAAAATTCCTTTGCACAGGCAGCTACAGGTATTTCAGATATGTTTACACAGGTAGATGCGTCAAGCTTTGGAACAACATCAACTATAGATGTAACAGAGGATGTAGATTTGTATATTTACTGCACCACATATGTAGAGGATATTTCCTATACTGCTGAAAATGCCATTACAGGTTTTAATCTATCTGGTTCAGCTACAGGCTTAAAACATAGACAGATAGTCCATATAGGAGAAGTACCAGCAGGCTCTACAGTTAATGTAACAGCCGATTCATCGGATGTGTCTTCATTACAGTTATATGCTTATGCTTTCCATAAGGATGTAATGGAGCAGGTATTAGAAAAGCTTGGTGATGAAAGCTTAAATGTAACAGAATATGATGACACATATATTAAAGGTGACATAACTGCAAAAGAGGATGGAGTTATGTATACATCAATTATTTATGACAAAGGCTGGAAGGCATATGTTGACGGCAAAGAGGTAGAAACCTCGTCCGTAAAGGGTGCTATGCTTACTGTGCC
>OIZX01000071.1_pt1 | contig 76143 bp, 77 predicted proteins | sample 1588621 | NCBI WGS metagenome assembly OIZX01 (sample SAMN03283276) | human gut metagenome | biome: human-associated habitat; material: feces | host: Homo sapiens | place: Peru | collected 2012 | reverse complement strand
TCAAACCCCGGCGACATACGAACAAAGAGTCGTAAAGTCGTAACGGCAGTAATTGTATTCGTGTTGGCAATCGTAATTTTTGCATCAACAGCATTTGCTCAAATGGCTTCTAACTATAATGTTCAAATTGACGTTGATAATAACACATATTCAATTACGACAAACGAAACGGAACCTATCGAAATCCTGTCGCAAGCAAACATTGCATTGAACGATACAGACAAACTCGATATCAGCTCTTTTAACGCAGGTAAGGGCGGAGTAATCAAAATTGACAGACTTAATGATGTTAATGTAGAATTCAATGGAACTATCAACACTTATAACGTATATGGCGACACAGTTAAAGAGGCGCTCGACGAAATCGGCTTTAACACAAACAATGTTACTCTTAACTGCCAGCTCAGCGATACAGTTACAAGCGGTATGGTAATCAAGTATATTTCATCTAAGACAACCACACTTAAGGTTGACGGCGAAACATACAAGGTGCCTGTTGTAAGCGGAACGGTATCAGACCTTCTTGACGCAGCAAACGTAGATTTGGGAAGCAACGACTACACCACTCCGGCTCAAAACAAGCAGATTACCAAAAAAACCAAGGTAACGGTAAACCGTGTAACATATAAGCAAGTTACCAAAAAAGAAAAAATCAAATATAAAACCGTTGAAAAAGAAAACGACGATGTTTACGAAGGTATTGAAACCGTAGTTAAAAAGGGCAAAAAGGGTACTGCCAACGTAACATATAAAGTTAAATATGTAAACGGTAAAAAGAAAACTCAAAAGGTTGTCAGCAAAAAGGTTATTACCAAGGCAAAAAACAAGGTAGTAAAGGTTGGCACTAAAGAAACAGACGGCGCAAAGGTTAAAACCAACGGCGTATCGAAAAAAAGAGGCTACAAGGTAGGTCAAGTTATTACAGGCAGATACACCCACTATTGTGCATGCGGTACTTGCGGCACAGGTTCAGGTCAAACTGCAAGCGGCAGACATGTATCAAACGGAATGAAAAATCCTTATTACATTGCCTGCAATTGGCTTCCTATGGGCTCAATCGTCAATATTGACGGCACAAACTACACAGTAGTTGACAGAGGCGGCTCAGGACTTTCACAGGTAGGTCGAGTAGATATCTTCACACCTGAAGGACACAGAGCTTGCTACAGATACGGCACCGGCAAGTGCACACTTACAATTATGCGCTTAGGCTGGTAAGTATTAAATTAATTAAGGTTCGTTTAAGGGAAAGCACAGCTTTCCCTTTTTCTTTTTTACGGTTGCGAATAAATAGCCATAACTGCGCCCCCCAATATTTATAATTATTAGAAATTGATTTTTAATAGTGTAATCACATTCCGCTGTAACAATCATATCATCGGAATTTGAACGTTTTGCCTTAATATCCTAAAGGATATGGCGACAAAACGTCGGGCGCTTTGAATTTTTAGCGAGAGGGCAGTACACACGTACAGCTCCTCTCACTAAAAATCCAATTCTGACTACTTCTTCGCAGCCTTAGCTTTCTAAACACGGAATTTCTTTCGACGCTGTGGCTACTTATTCACAACTTATAATTGACTTATTAATAAAAACATAGTAAAATGTAATGTATATAACTATGGTTTATATACTAACGGAGGAAAATGCAATGGATAATTCAGAAAAAACTTTAGACCAGCTTGTTGCTCTTTGCAAGGGAAGAGGATTTGTTTACCCCGGCTCTGAGATTTACGGCGGTCTTGCAAATACATGGGACTACGGTCCGCTCGGCGTTGAACTCAAGGAAAACATCAAAAAAGCTTGGAGAAAGAAATTCATCCAGGAAAACCAATACAATGTAGGCCTTGACAGCGCAATTCTTATGAACCCGCAGACTTGGGTTGCTTCAGGTCACCTCGGCGGCTTCTCTGACCCGCTTATGGACTGTTGCGAATGTAAAACAAGGCACAGAGCAGACGACTTAATTGAAAGCTTTGACGGCACAAATGTTGCAGGTTGGAGCAACGAGGAAATGGCTGCTTATATTAAGGAGCACAATATTCCTTGCCCTAATTGCGGCGCTCACAACTTTACCGACATCCGCCAATTCAACCTTATGTTTAAAACCTTCCAGGGCGTTACAGAGGACGCTAAAGACGAAATTTATCTCCGTCCTGAAACTGCACAGGGTATTTTTGTAAACTTTGCAAACGTGCAAAGAACAACAAGAAAGAAAATTCCTTTCGGTGTTGCACAGGTAGGTAAATCATTCCGTAACGAGATTACACCGGGTAAGTTTATCTTCCGTGTAAGAGAATTTGAGCAAATGGAGCTTGAATTTTTCTGCAAGCCGGGTACCGACCTTGAATGGTTTGATTATTGGAGAAGCTTCTGCCGTGATTGGCTTTATTCTCTTAACATCAGCAAGGATAACCTCAGACTTCGTGACCACGACCAAGAGGAGCTTTGCTTCTATTCCAAAGCAACTACAGACTTTGAATATAAATTCCCGTTTGGCTGGGGTGAGCTTTGGGGCGTTGCAGACAGAACAGACTACGACCTCACTCAGCATATCAAAACAAGCGGCAAAAACCTTGAATATTTTGACCAGGCAACAGGCGAAAAATATGTTCCTTACGTTATTGAGCCGTCACTCGGTGTTGAGCGTTTATTCTTGGCACTTCTTACAGAGGCTTATGACGAGGAGGTTCTTGACGAAGAAAAGAACGACAAGAGAATTGTTATGCATTTCCACCCTGCTATTGCGCCGTTTAAGGCTGCTGTTCTTCCGCTTTCAAAAAAGCTTAACGAGCAGGCAGGCGAGGTTTATGCAATGCTTTCTAAAAAATTCAACATTGATTATGATGACGCCGGCTCTATCGGCAAGAGATATCGCCGTCAGGACGAAATCGGTACTCCTTACTGCATAACCTATGACTTTGACTCGGTTGAGGATAACTGCGTAACAGTACGTGACCGTGATACTATGGAGCAGGTTAGAATTTCTATTGATGAACTTGCAAAGTTTATTGAGGAAAAGGTTGAGTTTTAGTTTATCCAAAGGAGGATAAAATTATGAACAAAATCAACAGAAGCTTAGTTAAATCGCAGGCTAAGCAGATTATTAAAGAAAAGATATTTGCACTGTTTGTGTTAAGCGCAATCGTTTTGTTTTTGGTAAACGGCTTAACGGTAGGCATTTCCGCATACAACAGCAGAGACGATTTGGAAGACATTTTCGGCCCAAGCAACGGCTCAAGCGATAACAGTTCAGGTCAAAACACACCTGAGGATTTCTTTAATTATTTTGGAAACGGCGATCACGATTATGACTACGATGACGGTAACGATTCAGGCGACAGCTCAAGCGACAACCCGATTGAAAGCTTCGGTCAAAAATATACTCCGTCAGATAAAATAATCGGCAGTTCAAACAAACCGTCAACGATGCTTGTAAACGGTAACATCGGTCTTGAAGATATAGGATTAAAAAGCCTTACTGTTGTTTCAGTGATACTTTCGCCTCTTTTTGTTTCGCTTTGCGGCTTTTACGTTTTGCTTATTAAGCGTGACCCTAACGAGCAATTGGGGCTCGGCAAAGAAATTCAAAATATTTTCAGGATTTCGTTCGGTCCTACATACGGCAACAAAATCGTTGTTTATATTTTAAGAGGTGTTTTTGAATTCCTTTGGTCGCTTCTTTTCGTAATCCCAGGAATAGTTTATCACTACAGTTCATACTTTGCATTCCAGCTTATGTGCGAAAACCCGAATTTGAAGCCGACAGAGGCTCTCAAGTTATCTAAAAAAATGGTTGCCGGCAACAGAGGCGAGCTTTTCGCTCTTGATTTAAGCTTTATCGGCTGGTGGCTTCTTACCGGCATCACATTCGGCATTGCAAGCATTTATGTAATTCCTTATTATTTCACCACTCAGGCACTCTATTATGAAAACTTCAAAATCAGAGCGCTTCAAGAGGGAAAAATTACTGAGGATGATTTTCTTTCGCAAGAGCAAAGAGCGGCTAAATATGCTTTTGCAGGTGCTCAAAACGGCAATCAAAACTATAACGATAACAACAATCAAAGCAATTATTACTACAATCCTAATAATTGCGACAATACACAAAGCAGTGCTCAAAACGAAACTGCGCAAAGTCAAAATGCAGCTCCGTTTTATTCCTACAATCCAAACAGTGTACCGACAGAGCAAGAGCCTGTTCAAAGCGGTTCATATCCGTCGTATGCGAATACTGACGATACAGCAGCCGAAAACAACAGCGCACCAAGCGAGGAAGTAAACAGCGAGGTTGATGAATATTATCATCCTACCGTTCAATCGCCTGAGGCAAATGACGAAAGCACTTCGGTTGAAGTTCAGGATAACGAAAACGAGCAACAGCCATTAGACGAAAATACGGATATAAATGAATAAAAACGGGCGAACAATGTTCACCCCTACAAATTATATATTATAACATTTATACAAAAACAGCGGCTTGAATTGATAAGTTCAAGTCGCTGTTTTCACTTTATCAAAAGTTTACTCTGTTTTGCCCATTACATTAAGCGGATTTACATATTTATTATCAAGCAAAGTTTCAAAATGAAGATGACTTTCGCTTTTTTCCTCAAACGGAGTTGTTCCGAGAGTGCCGAGGGCTTCTCCGATAGTTACATAGTCCCCCTCAGACACATTAACCGTATCCATACCGCAATAGCGAGCGACGAGCTTTGAGCCGTGGTCAATTTCAATAACCGTGCCGAGCATAGCGTCCTTCGTTACTGAAAGCACAAGTCCGTCATTGATAGAAATGACCTTTGTACCCTTTGCCGCTTTAAAATCGATTGCCGTATGCGCTCTGTAATCGTTCATAGTTTTGTTTTTAACAAGTTCCTCGCTGTATGGCGTCAATACCGTTTCATCGCAAGGGTATTTATAAAAAGATTTATAGGGAATATTTGTATCACTCGACGTCATTGTTGAAACCTCGGTTGAGGTAACTGTTGTCGGCTTTTTATTTTCGCTCTTTTTTGTTGTTTGAACTTGCGTATTTTCCTGCGTTGTCAGGGAAGTTGACGGTTGAGTCGTAATCTTTTTTTCTTTGTCCTTAGCCTTATCAACAACCGTTGTCGCCTCGTTTACATCCGTTGTGTGGGCGGAATTGGTTGAAAAATAAACTATCAGCCCAAGTGCAACAATGCAAAGGCAAATGACAGAGAAAAGCGCTCTTAAATTTTTATTATTTGGTTTATCTTTTGTAGCCATAAAAAACACCTCAAGAGTATTATTACCCCTGAGGTGTTTATTTATACATTTTTATTTTGCTTCATAAACTACGGTTACAACGCTTGAAGCAGGAAGTGAAACCTTGACCTTTTTGGCTTTGCCGAAGTTGGTTTTTGCAATGTCGTTGTCCCTGTCGGTTGTATAAACAGCATAATCGCCTTCGCAGTCAATTGTTGTATATGATTTTTTATCATTATTATTAACATATACAGTTACAATAGTATTATCCTCATTTACAAAGGCAACGCTTCTTACATTTTTAACACCCGAAGAACACGCAACTCTTACCGCACCCTCTTTAATGAATTTTGAAAAATTGCCGAGGCAGTAATATCTCTTTGAAAAATCAAGATTTTCGTGATTATCCTCATCAAGATAAATAAGTCCGTCGGTATAAGTTCCATAAGAACACGCAGTCCACCAATCCCATTCGTTTGCATTCATTATAGTCAAATCGTCAACAATGGTATTTGCCATTGCAACGCCGTATTTTATAGATGTGCCGTTAGTGCCGTTTTTCTCCTTAGCAATAAGGTGATAAACACCTGTATTTTTATCGTCGGTCATTTGGCAATATTCCGTTGCGGCGATTGAATACTTGGAATATTTATCGGAAATATAATTTTCAGCATTTTTCTTAGTATCTGCACCCGACCAATAAGAATGCATACTTACTTCTTTAAAATATTTGCGAAGCTTTGCATTTTTAAAAACATATTTTGGACCCCTGCCTAAAATGCAGTCCATATATGCCGCACAGCTTGAATCGTCGCCTTCCATTGAGCCTGATTCAAACATAGAAACCTTAACGCCCTTTTTATCTAAATCTGAGCCTTTAAATTTCTTTACAAATGTTTTGAGCAAATCCCTTGCCTCATACTTAGAATAATAACAACCCTCTTGATTAACGCTATAAGTGTTATCGTCATTATACCAAGCCGCCCAATTATATTGCGGCTCATTAATCGGCGAAACGCTTGTTACACGGTATCCTTTATTTACAAAATACTCTGCACTGTTATAGCAAAAATCCGCAAAATCGGGATATTTTGATTTATCAAGATTGGATATCCACGGCTCGTCCTCATTTTTATAAGGTGTGCAATAAGATGCACCGTTTTTGGTAAGATAAACGGGAGCGCTGTTGCAAAAAAGAGTTAAGCGCATATCCTTGCCTGCATATTTTTTTGCAAGTTCAAGGCAAGCCTGCGCATTTTTGTCGTTATTGAAATTATAAGTTCCGTCAGCATTCAAAAAGCACTCTGTTCTGCGGTTTTCATTCAAAATGTGAGTGTCGTTTTTTGAGCCTGCGCCGAGATTATATCGATAAACATTAAGCCCTATTCCTTTGTCGGAATCATAAAGCGCTTGCATAATCTCGTCTGCATTGTCCCAAGCGCCGACGTCTTGGCTCCACCAGCAAGCCGAAGCGCCAAAGCCGTTCATAATCTGATAATTTGTGTTAACGTCAATAACAGTAGTGTTACTGCCGTCCTTGTTTGCATTAACCAAATTACTTTGACCGTAAACAACCTTGCTGTCAGTTCCGATAACTCCGAAGGCGATATACAAAATTACTGCCGCCAAAATCACAACAATGCAGGAAATAACTATTGCAAGCGTTTTTTTCTTTTTGGTTTTATCCATTTCATCACCTATTTAAAAAGGGCGAAATGTAAATCAATTCGCCCTAAGTAATATTTATTATTTAATTAAACACCCGAATAAGCGTTAAATCCGCCGTCAACAGGAATGTTTACACCTGTAATGAAACCTGAATAGGTATCGTCGCAAAGGAAAAGAAGTGTACCCGCAAGCTCCTCAGGCTCGCCAAATCTGTCCATAGGTGTTGCAGCAAGAATTTTGCCCGTTCTCTCGGTAGGAGTGCCGTCCTCGTTCCAAAGAAGAGCAGCATTCTGCTTTGTTGAAAAGAATCCCGGAGCAATAGCATTTACTCTGATTCCAAGCGGTGCAAAATGAACTGCCATCCACTCGGTGAAATTCTTAACAGCGGCTTTTGCGGCACTGTAAGCAGGAATACGTGTAAGAGGTCTAAAGGCATTCATTGAAGTAACCATAATGATTGTGCCCTTTTCCTTTTCAGCCATATCCTTAGCGAAAACCTGAGTAGGAATAAGAGTGCCGAGAAAGTTAAGATTAAATACAAAACTGATACCGTTAGGGTCAAGGTCAAAGAATGTCTTTACGTTTTCGTCCTTTTGAACAAGATCGATTTTTTCAAGAGTATCCTTAGTAGTTGTGCCCTTAGGGTTATTACCGCCTGCACCGTTTAAAAGAATATCGCATGTACCGAGCTTTTCATTAACAGTCTTGCGAGCATTCTCCATAGATTCAAGTTCAAGAACATTACAGCCGACTGCAATAGCCTCTCCGCCGTTTGCGTTGATTTCGTCTGCACATTTTTGCGCAGCACCTTCATTAAGGTCAAGAACTGCTACCTTACAGCCCTGAGCTGCAAGAGTTTTTGCAAAAGCGGCACAAAGAACACCGCCACCGCCTGTTACAACAGCAACCTTGCCTTTTAAATTTTCGTGATTAAACATAAAATTATTTATCCTTTCTGCTTTTTTCAACAGCTTCCCAAAGACCGTTGAGATAACTTACGCCCAAGGCTCTGTCATAAAGACCGTAGCCCGGACGTGCAACTTCGCCCCAAATCATTCTGCCGTGGTCAGGGCGGACGTATCCGTCAAATCCAACCTCCTGCAAAGCCTTAACAATCTCATACATATCAAGCGAGCCATAGTCGCTTTCGTGGGCGGTTTCGTTAAACCATCTGTCGTTTATTGAAACGTTGCGAAGGTGAGCAAAATAAATTCGATTTCCTGCTGCTTTAATAATTTCTACCATATCGTTATCAGGGCTTGCACCGAGTGAACCTGTGCAAAGAGTAAGTCCGTTATACTTGCTCGGCACCATATTAAGAAGCTTTTCAACAGCCTCTTTGCCCGTAATAATACGAGGAAGCCCAAAAATACCCCAAGGCGGATCGTCCGGATGGATTGCCATTTTAACATCGCATTCCTCACATGTCGGCATAATAGCTTCAAGAAAATATTTAAGGTTTGCCCATAAATCATCGGCGGTTACACCCTTATATTTTGCAAAAAGCTCTTTAATCTCGCCCATTCTCTCGGTTTCCCAACCAGGCATTGCGTAGCCGTTTGAGTTATCGTCAATCTCCTTAAACATATCTTCGGGAGATTTGCCCTCAACCTGCTTGCCGTCATAGCTAAGGCAGGTAGAGCCGTCAGGCAAAGGCATATAAAGGTCTGTCCTTGTCCAGTCAAAAACAGGCATAAAGTTATAGCATATAACCTTAACTCCTACTTTTGCAAGATTTCTGATGGATTTTTTGTAGTTTTCAATAAGCTTGTCCCTTGTAGGTAAACCAAGCTTAATATCCTCGTGAACATTTACGCTTTCGATACATTCCATCGTCAAGCCTGCTGCCGTGATTTCGTCGTACATTTTCTGCACGTCCTCCATCTCCCACGCTTCGCCTGCAGGAAGATAATGAAGCGCAGGCACAACGCCGACTACGCCCGGAATCTGCTTGATTTGCTCAAGAGAAACTGTATCGAGGTCCTTGCCGAACCAACGAAAAGTCATTTGCATATTTTTGCCTCCTTTTTAGGAATTAATTATTCATCAGTTTTGATTTTATCATATTATAATAGACGTTTCAAGGCTATATTTATATTAAAATCATCATTTAACCTTAATGGTTTTTGTTTTAGTCCAAGCGCCGTAGATTTTTTTGCCCTGCGACTGCTTATAAGCACGAATTCTTACATAATATTTTTTCTTTGATTTAAGCTTTGATATCGTTTTTGAGGTTGTGCTTTTTTTATTAATCGTGATAGTTTTAGTTGCTTTTTTACTATATTTTTTGGAGGTGGAATACTGAATTTGATATCCCGTAACGGTTGAATCCTTTTTCCACTTAAGGGCTATTTTCTTTTTGCTCTTGCTTTTAATTGAGGATATCGACTGCTTTTTAGGCTTAATTGTCAATCTACATGACATTGAGCCTGTATAAACTCCCTTGAACTTAATGTTAACCGTGGCAAATCCGGGTTTTGTATTATTCTTGTAGCTGACGGTGTAATTTGACGGCGAAATAATATTTCCCGCCCTGTCATAAACCGTAATCTTGGTTGTTTTTTTCTTTTTATTATATGTAAATGTTTTTGTTTTAGCCTTTGCCTTGCCCGGTGCAACATAATACGCCGTTATCGTATTTGCAGGGCAAAAGGCACAAATGCTCTCGCTGTATCCGTCATAGCTCAAAGCGCTGTCATTTTGGTCAAAATGAGCAGGATATGTTTCAACTGCGCCGAAGCTGTGAGTGTGCGTTCTGACGCTTACAACACTTGAAAAAGCAGGCTGAGCGGACTCAAGAACATAATAATAAGTTTTTCCTGCCATAAGTTCCGCCGCACAAAGCAAATTCGGATTATAATTATCGTTAATAACACTGTTGTCCGTTTCGCCGTCATAATCTACTATCGACGCCATTATATTTCCGCCATAGCTTTGAGTGAAACAGTAAAACTCATAATATCCCGTTGTGGCGGGAGTAAATTCAACATAGCTTTTATTATTTACATCAACATAAGCCTCAACGGTTTCATTCAAGCCGATTTTAGGCGCCGTTTGTTTAGTGTTTGCAAACGCAGTCACCACCCCAAACGACATACTTGACAATACCAAAATAACACTTAATGCAAGCGATATTATTTTTTTCATATATATTCCCCCGATAAATATCGTTTTTATTTATTTTATCACATTATGCCCTATTGTCAATAAAAAATAAGAGGCTGTCTTTCAATTACCTCAAGACAACCTCTTATTTATAAAATTATTTATTATGCTTTTTGCTCTACGGCATCAGTTTCGGATTTTGCCTGTTCTTTTTTAGCCTTTTCAGCCTCTCTGCGTTCCATAATTTCCTTAATCATTTTTCTGTGTCCGTCGCCTGTGATATTATAAAAATGCATAGGAACAAGCATAAGAAGATAGCCTATCATCGGGAACACGGTCGTCATAAGGAAAAGACCTAAAAGGGTTGAATGATTTTGAACGGTTGAAACATCGCTTGTATGCTCAACATAGCCTGTTCTTGCAAGCACCTGAAGGCAGATAAACGACGAAAGCGTGCCCTCAAGCTTACCTGTAAACGACATAATCGAAAGCATTGTGCCCTCAACACGTCTGCCTGATTTCCATTCAACATAGTCAACTGTTTCGGCTTCCATTTCCTTTTGCATAAGGTTTTTAAATTCAAGCGGAAATGTAACAAGCATAGAAAATACAAGAACAATAATACCCGTAAGCGTTGAAACAGGCTTATCGGCAGGCTTATTCATAATGCCGTTATATGTTAAAAGTGCAAAAAGACCGTTTAATATTATACCCAAAACACAGCAAACCTGATAGAATTTTTTGCTGTCGCTCTTTGCGCCCAATCGCTCAACAATGATAGGAACAAGCACACCTGCCAAAGCAGAACCGGGAGCTTTAACAACATCGAGAAGTCCGTTATACTTTGCATTGAAAAGTGAGTCATACGCAAAATAAAACGAACACTGCTCGGAAACCTTGATAATAACAAAAAAGATATTACAAAGGAAAAGCATTAAAAGCGGACGGTTTGTCAAAAGCAGATGGATACATTCATTAAGCGACGGAGTATCCTCGCTGTGCTCCATACGCTCCTGACAGTTTGCAAAGGTAAATCGTGTTAATACAATAATAAATACTGCGGATAACACAGCGGCAACCAAATATGCCTTATCAAGATTTGAATTAAAATAAGGAAGCCAAGCGGCAAATGCAACAAGAGCCGCAGGAATAGCGCCAATAATCATTCGACCGATAGACGCAATGCCGTAAAGCTTCGTTCGTTCCGTTCCGTTAGGTGTCATTGAAAAGGCAAGCGCTCCCATAGGCACGTCAAATGCGGTATAAGTAACATCAAGACCTACAAAAGCAAAAACAGTAAGCGCCATCTTAAATCCGTATGACAAATTGTTATTGCCTACAAAGAAAAGAATCATAAAAAGGGAAACAAAATAAGGTGCAAATTTGATATAGCCTCTCATTTTGCCCCAGCGTGAACGTGTTTTATCAACAATTACACCCATTATCGGGTCATTAATTGCGTCAAAAATACCGCAATAAAGACGAATGTTACTTGCATGACGTGCTTTAATATGAAGCACATCGGTGATAAAGAAGTTGACATATTTAGAAGCCGTCATACTTGTGCTCATACCTTGAGCACCTCTGCCCATTGCATAAGACAATGCTTCTTTCCAGGTAAGATACGTCGGCTCGCCTACATCTTTTTTAACAATTTTGCTGTTAAAAAAAGATTTAACCTTTCCCATAAGGACACCTCGGTTCATAAAAAATTAACAATTTAAGTATATCACAAATAAAACAATAGTAAATAGATTTTACAAAAACTTAATAAACACTTGATATTTATTTGATATAAAGTCAGGCAATTATATTCTCAACTTTTTATTGTTGAAAAGAGTGTAACTTTATGTTAAAATACCGTTAGTTTATTTTGAAAGGGCTGTTATTATGTCGCAATGGGATAAAGATTATTTGTGCTTATGCAGAAGAATACTTGAGGAAGGCACAGAGGTTGTAAACCGCACGGGTACAAACACAATCAAGGTGCCGTCGCACAATTTTCATTTTGACTTATCAAAAGAATTCCCTATTTTAACAACAAAACAGTTATTTATCCGTCAGGCAGTTCTTGAAATGCTGTGGATATATCAGGCGCAGTCAAACGATGTTCGCTGGCTTCAGGAAAGGGACGTTAAAATTTGGAACGAATGGGAAATTGACAGCGAAGGCTATTGGAATGCATCTCAAATGCTTCCCGGCGAAAACGGCAAGCTTGTCAAAACCCCTGTTCACAAGTTTTTCGGTAAAGAATGGGCGCATACAATCGGCACGGCTTACGGCTATATTGTAAACAAATTCCAAATGACGCAGCAGCTTATTGATAAAATCAAAAATCACCCTGAGGACAGGCGAATGGTAATGACTCTTTGGCAAAACGATTACCTTGACACCGCCGTTCTTCCAAGCTGTGTTTGGTCAAGCGAATGGGATGTAACAGACGGAAAGCTCAACTGCTGGGTTCATCAACGTTCTTGCGATGTGCCTCTCGGCTTGCCGTTTAACGTCACCCAATATGCAACACTTCTTTGTATGCTTGCTCAGGTTTGCGGCTTAAAGCCCGGCACAATGGACTGGAGTATTAAAGACGCTCATATTTATGTTAATCAAATTGACGGAATTAAAGAGCAGCTTAAAAGATTTGACGAGCAGGGCGATTTGCCTGCGCCGAAGCTTTGGCTCAATCCCGAAATTGACGATTTCTTTAAGTTTGACAATTCAAGAGATTGCAACGACGTTAAGCTTATTGATTATAAACATATGGGCAAAATCAAATTCCCTATTTCGCAGTAAAAGCAGGAGAAGCGTATGACAATTTGTATGATAGCCGCAGTAGGCAAAAACCTTGAGCTCGGCAAGGATAACAATTTAATTTGGCATTTTAAAGAGGATATGGCTTTCTTTAAAGAAACCACCACGGGCAGTTCAATTATCATGGGCAGAAAAACATTTGAATCTCTGCCAAAGGCACTTCCACGGCGCAAGAATATAGTCATCACCAAAAAAGAAGATTACAAGGCAGAGGGCGCAACCGTTGTTCATTCAATCAGCGAAGCGCTTAATGAAGTTGAAAGCGACACGGCGTTTATCATCGGCGGCGGCGATATTTACAGGCAGTTTTTGCCAAAGGCTCAAAAGCTTTATTTGACCGAGATTGAAGCCGAATGTCCTGATGCGGATGCATATTTCCCTGCGTTTAATAAGGCTGAATATAAAAAAGAGCTTCTTGCAAGCTATCATGATAAAGGCATACATTTTTCACATATCTGTTATACAAAAAAATAATACAAAAGAAAAAGACCGTCACCCGACGGCCTTTTTTATACCTATTTACAATTCTTGTCTCTGCGTTTATAAATCAACCATCCTAAATAATAAGGCATAATTATTGCTATTAATAAAAACAGCAAGCGGAAAATTTCAACAATAAGCGGTGTTGCGCTGTCATAATAAAACACGCCATACAAAAAACAGTTTCCCAAAGCGAAAAATTCAGGATATTCGCTCTTGCCTGTCAAAGCGATTTGAATAATTCCCGACAGCAAAAGCTGAATGAACAGCGCCAAAATGCCCCATTTCATTTGCCTTGCATTTACAAAAGAAGCCACGAGCAAATTAACGATAATCATTACCGCAAGCAAAGCGTGATACCAATACCCCGACGGCAAATCGAAAACCAAAACAATAAAAAATCCAACCGCAAAAGTAATCCAATAAAGAGCCAGCGGAATTAAATTTTTCAAAATCTTTTTCATAATGAAAACCTCCTTTGTCCTTTTGTCAATTATATAGTCGCATATACTCGCTCTATAATCAATAGAATAAAGAAGGTTTTTATTAAAATGTATTCTATTTTCGGTTCAATTAATTATTTATTAACACACTTGCGCAAAATTATGTATATAACAGTCAAAACGGCTATTGCCGCCACGCATAATATTGCGCCGTATGCAATCATCATCCATAATGGTAAAGCGGTAAGTATATCATAATAAATATTTGAAATCCACACCGCATAGCATACAAAGCAAATAACCGCTATAGCCACAAGATAGGGATAACATTTAATAAAAGCTTTAATAAAAATCATAATTTATACCCTCTGCTTATCAAGCCGAAACCGCACTAAAATTCCAACTCGCTGTCGCTTATTCTTGTTATCTCATTCGGTGAAAAGGTTGAATCCGTATAATAATACTTGCCGTCATTAATATAAATCATTGCGCACGGCTTATCGTATTGATAAAGCGTGGCTGATTTTTTATCGCTTGAAATAACATATTTTCCGCTTTGCGTCAGCTTGTTATCACGGTAAATTTTATAATTTCCGCCGCTTTCGCTTTTCTCGTCAATAACGCTGAGTGCAAGCACATTTTTACTGCCCGTACCCTCGCCTGCCATTGAATAGCTGCCGCTGAGGCTCAAATCATTTCCCTTATTCATAACCGAATATGTTATCCCTGCGCTCAGTGCGGCAGTAATAATCAAAAACGCCAAAATAACAATTATACTTTTCTTTTTCATAATCACACCCCGATTTTCCTAATTTAAACTTAAAATCAATATGAATAAATAATCTTTGTACCCTTTTTAAGGCTTGCGGACTTAACCGCTTCCTCGTTTTTAAGCGGATTTGAAATCGCAATAACGCAGTCATTTTCACCAAATGAATACGAAACCGTGTTTTTGCAATCTTTTCCGTCAAGGTTATATTCCGACGTGTATTCAAAATCCGTTGCTTTTCCATTATTGTTTGAATAGAAAACCATTCGGCTTTCGTCGCTTCCTCTCGGCTTAAAGAGATATGAACCGACAAGCTGTGCGCCGCTTTCGTTTGACTGATATTCAAGGGTATATCTGTTTGTATTTTTTATAGCGCCAAAGGGCTTTTCATAAAATATAAAAAGCTCTTGACCCTTGCTGTCGTCACCGTCTTTTGAAACGCACAATACATATCCGTCAAGCTCGCTTGATTTATCAATATCAAAACTCTCAGCGCCCTTGAACGAATTTTCCTTGCAATATTCTTCAATGCTCGCCGTTGTTGACGAATAAAATTGACCAACGCAAATTCCGAGCACAATAATCAAAGCCGCACATATCGCAGAGATTATTATAATAACTGGTTTTTTTGATTTACTCATAATGTTTTCCTCTACACTTTATACCTAAAATTCCGATTTTATGACAATAAATCCCTGATTTTATTAAAATATATTTTTAAATATTTGTCAAGGGTAAAATAATTCAGAGGTGCTTCATAAGCAATGCCTTTCTTAGCATAGCCTATGAAGCTTTTTAATTTTTTATATACTTAAAAATCTTATTCATTTTCCTTTTTATCCGCTTCGTCATTCTTATCGCTGTCTGACTTGCAGGTTGTAAACAAACCGATACCAAACAAAATCATACCTATATACGGAGTAAACATAGCCAAAAAGCAAACTATATCGCCCCAAACAGGAATATTTTTATCAAATTCACTATTAAATGTAAAAAGCATACACATAATTCCTGCAAGCATCAGCTTAACCTGAACACCGTCTAAATTACTGATTTTCAATGCTGTTCCTCCTTTCTAATTTAAGCTTTCATTATACACAATCCTTAAAAAAGGTCATTTTGTGACAAGAAATTTAAAAAAAATTGGAAATTCGGCATTTTGCCTAATTCATCACTCTACGTTTTGTGCAATTTTAACAAGCTCTTCCTTGCTTATATTGCCATGAATATTATAAATATAATTACCATCGTTATATATTATTGTTCCAACGTTATTATCAGTAATATAATAAACCGCCTTTGCTCCTTTTATTGTAATATTTTCGGTTTTGCTTGTTTCGTTATCAAAAGCTATTTCAGTATCTAAACTCAGCTTATCTACATAAATATATTTATTTGCATTTGTATAACCGTACGAACATTTTTTATAACTATAAGTTTCTTTAAAGCCTTTTGGAATATAATTCACTTTTAAATCAGTAAGCGCCGGAACATTTTTAATATCACCAACCCTATATTCACTATGGTTTGAGAAATCTTTTAAAGTAAATTGCCTGAAAGCAGGGGAAGCAATGGCAGTAGTTGCAAGCGCAAGCAAAACAGCCGCAATAATGATAAACCTGACTGTTTTCTTTGAAAGCTTTTTAACCTTAACCGCAGGCTTTGGATATATAATTTCATTTATGGCATCAATATGCTTTTGGCTGAATTTATGTGCCTCAACCTCGTCAGGAAAAGAAGCTACCCATTTTTCAGCCGACATTTTGCAGGCTTCTTCAAAATTAGTCATTTGTTTCCTCCTCAAAATATTTTTTTAGTTTCGCTTTGGCTCTTTCAAGTTTTTTGCGCACCGATATATCAGTAACATTATAAATTTCCGCAATTTCGGCACTCTTGTAGCCGTAAGCATATTTGAGATAGATATAAATTTTTTCTTCCTCGCTAAGCACACTTTCAATTGCAGAAGAAAGCTCAACAGTTTCGATATTATCAAAATACGATAAATTTTCCGCCCCGTTGTTATTTTCAATATCAATGCAGCCATATTTTTTTGATTTATTATAAACGTCAATCGAAAAACCCGTTACAATCGTTGCAAGATAACCCTTGGTTTGGCTTGAATTGACATCGCCGATTTTTTCAAAATGCTTTGCAACATAGAAAAACGTTTCCTGAACGCACTCCTCGGCATCCTGACAGCTTTGCGTTTTTCCGTACGAAATCCAATAAAGCATATTTTTGTATTTATCATACAGCTTTATGAATTTATCTTTTTCATTTTGAGTATCAAGCAGATTTAAAAAAAGTCCTATCATTATACTATATCCCTAAAAAAATTGATTTTGTGACAAAGATTTCTAATTTTATTAAAAAATATTTTCTGCCGTTTGTCAAGATGTATAAAAAAAAAACAGGGCAAATCGCCCTGTTTCAAACTGTTGATAAAATAACTTTCATCAAAAAATCCGTGTTTAAGATAGTTCGCTTAAACCAAAAGTTGCCGCACTACTGTACGGCAACTTTTGAGAGGAGGAGCTACGTAGTGAGTGAAAAATAAATTTCATAAAAATATTGAGAAATTTATTTTGAATGATACGGAGTCAGCGACGACGAGTTCGCCCCTACGGTTTTGTCATATACAATTCTTGAAAGAATTTGCTCTTTATTTTTCGTGCATATTGTTATAAAATATGCTCCGGCACTTGAATAATCAAAACCCTTTAACCTATTCGGTTTTCTTTTTGGCAAATCATTCTTCATTTTCAAATTCCAAGCCGAGAATTTGGTCTGCCTTATCGGCGGAGAGTGATTCGACGGATTTAAGATTTTTTTGAATAATGCGGTTTCGGCTTTCGGCATCCTCAAGCGTTTTGCCTGCCTCTTCAACCTTTTTGCGAGCCTTGGCAAGAACTATGCCGAACTTATCGTACTGCGCCTTTGCCGCACCAAGCACCTTATAAACCTCATTTGCCTTTTTATTAATCGCAACGGTTTTGAATCCCATGGCAAGGGAATTGAGAAGCGCCGTAACGGTTGACGGACCTGCCACCATAATTCCCTGCGCCTGCAAAGCCTCGGCAATTCCCGTTTTAGACGAAATAATTTGAGCATAAAGCCCCTCGGTCGCAAGATACATTATTGCAAAAGGAGTTGTATTCGGCGGGCAAATATACTGCTTAATCAGCTTTGCCTCGTCCTTAACCCTGACTTCAAGTGCCTTTTTCGCCTGCGCAAGAGCGTCAACGTCCCCTGCCTCGCTTGCAGCGGCAAGGCGTGCATAATCCTCCATCGGGAATTTTGAATCAATCGGCAAATATGCAAATTCGTCATTATCGCCGTTTGGAATTTTAACCGCAAATTCAACCCTGCCGTTATAATTCGGGTTGGTTTGGACGTTCGTTTCATACATATTTGCAATCGTTTGGTCGAGAATATTTTGAAGCTGAACCTCTGCCCACGTGCCACGAGCCTTAACATTAGTCAAAACACGGTTTAACGAGCCGACGCTGTCTGTAATATTTGAGCTGAGTTCTTTCATTTCGCCAAGACTTTTATAAACGTCTTTAAGCTGTTTTGACACGGTTTCAAACGAGGAATTAAGCCTTTGCGTAAGCGTTTCGTCAAGCTTTTCATCAACTGTTTTTCGCATTTGCTCAAGCTTTTTTTCATTATTTTGCTGCATACGCTCAAGCGACTGTGCCGTCATTTGCATTTGCTTTTGCGTGCCGTCGTTAAGCGTTTTCATAAGTTCGATTTGCTGTTTATAATTCTTATCCGTCAGCGTATCCATTTGCTCGCTGAGCCTTAAAATTTTGTCGTCCGTCGCCTTTGACGAAAGCTCAATTTGCTGCTTTAAAAGCTCATTTGACGAGCCGTCTTTTTTTGCGCCGAGCCTTATCAAAAGCACCAAGCACACAATAAGCAAAATTATTATAGCCGAAAGTAAAACAGTATTCATAAATTCACGTCCCTTCAAACAGATTATATCACATATACATATTATATATAGCATTTATTTTTGGCAGTTCAATTTTTTGGACTGTCAATATTTTTTAACTTCAAGCACAAGCCTGCCTTTTTTGGTAGTTTTGATTTCTTTATCAAAAGAAAATCTGCCATAACCACGAACGGATACAATATCGTTATCGCAAAGCATATATGAATTTGACGTCACAAGCCTTGAATTAACAAAAACCTTTTCCGCCTTGATAAGCTTAGATGTTTCATTTCTCGAAAGGTTATAAACAGCGGCAATTACAACGTCAATTCTTTTTGAAGCGGCAAAAATCTCCGACGGCTCAGGCTCGTTTTTCAAGTCATTTGGCAAATTGCTTTTCTCACACTTAACACTCGTATGGCGCACACGTTCAAGATTTTCGCAAATATAAGGCGCAATATGCTCAAGGCAAAGAATATAGCCGCAGTTATCCTTAACGATTATATCCCCCAAAAGTTCCCTTTTAATACCTAAATTCATCAGCGCACCCAGAAAATCACGGTGAGAAAGCTCATCTGCAAATTTTTGCATAAGCGGCTTTACGCAAATACAAACAATGGGGAATTTTTCACCGTTCAAATCATCGCCAAAGCCTGCCACAACCCGCTCCGCCATAGGATATCCGCCGAAAAGAACGCACGGCAAATATGTTGATTTCAGTACGCTTTGCTCCTCAATATTAAGAAAATCGGAAAAGGTGTTATACCCTCTTTCGTATGCTCTTTCGTTTAATTCTTCAAATCTCTTTTCAATCATATTAACCGCCCTCGCTTTCTTATATTATAGCGTTATATATAAAATTTCGCCACTGTTTTTTGAATTTGGAATATATCCTGTTTTTTGCAACAAAAAACAGGGGCACCGAAGTGCCCCTGCAATTGATTATATAAAGCTATATAAAAATTAGTCCATTTCTGCAATTGCAGCCTGTGCAGATAGGTAAAAATATGGGGGTTTTTAATGAAATGAGCATTGTCCTCATTCTTTTCCCTATGTACCGAGGAAATCTTTTCGATTTCCTCCAATTTGATAATGCAGTTTTTCTTTCTGCCTTCCGCTGTAAAGGTTGCTTTCACATCTGCTGTCCCGTTCAGATTAACATACCAATCAAATGTAGTATCCGATGTCGGTGTTATCAGATATACAAACTGATTGACAACATCGTGGCTGATAGTGCTACCACTAAAATCAATAAAGCTGTTCAGAGTGGAACGGATACCCTCTATGTCCAATCCTTTCGGATTGCTTTTTTCCTGTGGAATTTCATCAAGTGCTTTTTGAAGTTTCTTGATTTCTTCATCGACAGGACTTCTCATTGCTTGATACTCGTCCTTGGAAATCTCTCCATCAGCTCTCATAGCAATCAAGTTAGTCAGTCTGCTATTTGCCTTATCCAATTTCGCCTGTATCGTTACCGTATCGGATTGAGTTTCGTTAGATTTTTCTTCCTTATAATAACACTTAATAAGGTCTAACGCAATCAGTACAGACTCTTTTCTCTCCGTCCAGAGATGCTCTAACAAAGCTTTTGCCATAAAATCGAGTTTCCAATCGGTTATCATTCTGCTGTCACAATATCCCTCAGTATCTAAACCGATTTCAGCTCTTTTCCGTTTAATTCCGTTGTTAAGCTGATCTACAAATCAAAAAAACTTCCTGCCATCTCTGACAAGAAGTTTTTATGCTCTATTCCTTAAATGCAGCAATGACTTTTGCTCCATTTTCATTTGATATTTGAATATAGCCGCCGTGCTTTTCGCAAAGTATTTTACAAATATTCAATCCCATTCCAAAATGTTCATTATGGCTTTCGCTTTCCGCTCTATAAAACGGCTTCATTGCGTTTGATAAGTCTTTAGAAGTAAAACCTGTACCGTCATCTGCAATCGCTAATACAAATAAACTGTCCTGTTTATCAATATGCACTTCAATTTTAGTATCGGCATACCGCAGAGCATTTGACAGCAGGTTTTCATACACCTGCATTACAACTGAGATATCTATCGTAACATTTTGGGTATTCGGTATGTTTTGTCGAAACACAAACTCCTTTTTCGTGCAAACCGTCGTTCCCGTAATACGCATTTGCTTCTCAATATCCTTTATGGCAACTGATTCCTTTTTAATTTCAACATCTTCCAAACGTTGCAACTCATTCATTGTATTAACATACGCTTCAAGCCTTGTAATGTGCCTGCCCATCATTTCGGCTGTAGAAATGATTTTTTCTTCAGACATTTTGGGTGCATACTTAACAAGCATTTCGGTTTGCCCTTTTAGCACGGTTAAAGGCGTTCTTAAATCGTGGGCAAAAGCAGCATTTAGACGCTTTCGTTCTTCAACCTGACGCCACATTTCTAAATTGTTATCCCGTAATGCAATGCGCATCTTTTCAAAAGACAAACAAAGGTCACCCAGTTCATTCTTCTCTGGCACTTCCACAGAAAAGTCCAACTGATTATTTGAAATATTTTCAGAAGCTTCCAATAGAACGCCGATTGGTTTTTCTAGTCCACGCCTGTCACACGGAAAGAGAAGTCCTCCACCTTACCGTCAGAGGAAGTCTTTACGATTTTAAGAGAGCCTTTCTGTGCTGCATTGATAAAGCCAACACCCGCCTTGTTTTCCACGGTGTAGGTCTTGCCGTTGGCATAATTTGAACCGAAGTGCAGGCTGTAAACGGTAGTGCTTGTCTGGTTATATGAGCCTGTGGCTTCACGGCAGCCTGTGACAAACTCCCAAACGAGTGTCTGCGTGGCAAGCCATTTTTCATCATCACTTCCTGACAGATTATTTCGGTTGCCCTGATACCCATAGAGCAGGGCAAGCCCAACCGCCTTTTTCTGGTTGGCTGAAAGGGCGTTCCAAGTATCAGAGGAAGCCTTTTTTAAGGTGTTTCCTGTTTTCAGCGGTACTCCCGGCTGAATACAAAACGCATTCTCGCCATCCACTAACATACGGTACTTGTAATTTCCTGTTCCGCCTGCGGTATAGCCGCCGATATTCGCACTGGAATTGTACCTCATCGCATTACCGTTGCTGTCATAGGTGTGGGAAAAGGAAATCGTCCCGATGTCACCCGCAGCAAACGCCGTCGCAGGCATTATGGATAATGCCGTGACCGCAGCCATTACAAAAGCCGCAGCCTTTTTGAACAATTTAGGGATTTTCATTGTTACCTCCTGTAATTTGGATTGAATATTTTGCCTTACTGACCGAAAAAAGCTGCCCGTTATGGACAGCTTAAAGTATTTCTTTTCTCGGATAGTTACTGGCAGTAGTTAGGGGGTGAGGTGTGGAGAGGGGGAAGCCGAAATAATGACTATCCACTCAAATGGGCAGACCTCGCCCTCGATGTGTGGCTATCTCTCGTGAGCCTTGTTCCGCTGCAAGTGTCGGTTATAAAACTCCAACGCCTTGACAACAAAATCCGTTTCCTGCCCTCTGGGAACAGTCTTGGGAATGAGCTTGGTTATCCTCTCGTCACGGAAAGCAGGTTTTTCCTTCTGGTTGGGCTTTTCTTCCTCCATAATGGACTGGATAACCTCGGAAGTGAGCTTGCCGTCTTGGTTATACTTCTTCATTTTGATAGCCTGTGCCAATGACGGGGTAGCATCGTTGTACTCCATTGCTTCAAGCAGGGTGTATTGCTGTTCCTCGGTCAGATAAGAAACCTCAACCGCAGGACGAAAAGCAATCTGCCTTTCATCTACCATTTGCAGGATTTCGGGAACAAGCTCCGTTAGACGGATATAGCGGCGTATCTGGTCTTTGCTTTCTCCAACAAGTTCTCCTAATTCCTCATCAGAACGCCCTTTTGATAAATTAGTCGCCAATGGCGACGCATTTTCTTTTGGGGGTCTGCCTGCCTGTCGTTTCATAGCTTCCAACCGCATTTTATACGCAAACGCTTTCTCACTCGGCAAAATAACAGAGCGTTGGAGATTACTTTCCACCATAACAATAATGGCTTCGTCACGGGTAAGCTCTTTAACCTCGCATTTCAGCGTTTCAAGCCCCGCAAGTTCACAAGCCTTTTTTCGCCTGTGACCGCTGATAAGCTCATACCGTCCGTCCTCTTTTAAGCGAACTGTCGCAGGGGTCATTACACCGTTTCGCTTGATACTCTCGACAAGCTGTTCCATATCCTCGTCCATTAAAACCTTGAACGGGTGGTCTGGAAACTCGTCAATCTCCGATATGGGAATATCCCTTATCTTAGAGAGCTTTGCTTCCTCACGGCTTTCGTCCGTCTGAAAAAGGTCATCGTATGCGGTCAGCTCGATTTTGGTTTCTCTGCTTCTCGCCAATCTCTGCCACCTCCTTTCCGAACTGCTCATAGGCAGTGGCAACCTTGCCGCTTTTGTCGTAGGCAAAGATACTTTTACCTTCTGCGGTAGCTTCCACCGCACGGATAGAATGAGGTATCTCGGTATCAAACACCTTGATTTTCTGACCGTATGCACTTTTGACCGTTGCCGTAATCTCCTTAGAAATGTTGGTACGGGGCATTACCATAGTCATTAAGATACCGTCTATCCGCAGCTTTGGATTGATTTGCCGCTTGACCATTGATACGGAGCGAAGCAAAAGCTCCAGACCTTTAGCCGAGAGATAGTGGGGCTGTGTAGGGATAATCACGCTGTCAGCCGCCGCCAGAGCATTGATGGTTATCATACCTAAGCTCGGCATACAATCAATAAGCACATAATCGTAATTCTTTTTAACCTCATTGACATAGGTTTTCAGCACACGCTCACGGCTCATTGCATTGATTAGCCTTACCTCAAAGCCCGACAGCTCAATGTTTGACGGAAGCAGGTCAACGCCCTCTCTGTGATGGATAATACCCTGTGAAGCATCAAGCGTTTTATCGTCTATGATGTTCTGCATCACAGTAGAGAGCGTTATGGGAATATCGTCTGGTCTGTTATAACCCAGAGCCATCGTGAGATTTGCCTGTGCATCGGCATCAATCAGCAGGACTTTTTTACCCTGTTGCACCAGACTTACGCCCAGATTGACCGCTGTGGTTGTTTTTCCGACACCGCCTTTCTGGTTAGTCAGAGCAATCACTTTGCAATTTGACATAGATGCGTCCTCCTTTCACATAGATTTAGCCACTTTGTCAAGGTGGCTATGTAAACAGTACCAGAGAACGCAAAAAAGCCGCCTACTCTTAAAATCAATAAGAATAAGCGGCTTTGAAATTTGCCCTAGACATATTCAATTTTCATTCTCTTGGTCGGTGCATTTATGACCTTAAAAATAAGCTCGTCAATACAATCCGTATATCTGCCTTGCTGAATAAGTTGATTTTTTAACTCTACAAGGCTATGTATCAAAAGTTTTCTTTCGTGGCTATCCAAATACAGATGATTAAATTTCTCTCTCATAAGCACACCTCCACTTCTTTAGCTTCATTATATTGGAAAGCAGGGGAAAGGACAAATCTGCAAAAAGGTACAAAAATAAGCGTACCACTATTTCTAATGATACGCCTATCCTCATTAAATCACTTCAAAATGCTTCAACGCATCCTTTATCGCTTCCACTTTCTCCGCTGTCGGATGCTTCCTCGGCTGTTTCAATTCTTCTACCGCATTAGGAGCATCGTACATCGGCAAGCCTAAATCTCTCTTTACCTCTGCGATATATGCGGTATGTACCTTGAAGCCATATTTAGCTTCTATGTACTCCTTTATCATTTTGTAGGTCACTCGTTCTTTGGGCTTATATTCTTCGGCTCTTTTAGCGATATTATCAAGCGGAACTTTTCCCTCACCCTCGCCAAACTCAACTTTTACGTTGATATGTCCGTCTGGCTTTTTGTGGGAAAGCAGTACTACCGTCTCCACATGGCTTGTAAATGGAAATAAATCCACCCCTATTGCCTTTACACACTTATATCCATTAGCATTAAAATACTTTAAATCTCTAGCCAGCGTGTCCGGACCACAGGAAACATATACTACCTTTTTAGGTGAAAGTCTTACAACTGAGGACATAAATTTTTCTGTACTTCCTGTTCTTGGCGGGTCCATAATAACAACATCTATTTTTTCAGCCTTTGCGGCAAGTTTTACCATAAAATCGCCTGCATCATCATTTACAAACCGGACATTTTTTATGTTGTTTATTTTAGCATTAATAATGGCATCCTTTATTGCCTGTTTATTTAGCTCTACGCCAATTATCTCCTTCACCTTACCGGAAGCAGTAATGCCTATAGTACCAATACCACAGTAGGCATCAATAATCCTTTCATTACCTTTAAAGTCACAAAAATCTATTGCCTTTTTATATAAAATTTCTGTCTGGTCATGATTTATTTGATAAAAGGACTTAGGTGAAATTTTAAATTTGTAGCCACAAAGAATGTCTTCAATATAGCCTTTCCCATAAATAATCTGTTCTCTTTCGCCTAAGACCATGCTTGTTTTCCTGTCATTTATATTTTGAACAACTGTAGTTATTTCCGGATGTCTTTTTCTAAGCTCCTTTACAAAATTGTTTTTTGAGGGAAATACAGGGGTGCCTGTAACTATTACTACCATAACCTGATTAGTTACAAAACCTCTCCTTATCATAACATGTCTTAAAACACCTGTTCTTCTGTCCTCGTCATATATTGTAAGTTTAAAGGACTTTGCCAGCTCTCTGATTGTGGCAATAATATTGTCTGATATTTCATCTTCAATCTGGCAGTTGTCAATAGCTACCAGCTCATGAGTACCCTCCTTATAAGTTCCAGATATAATTTCTCCCTTTTTTCCTTTTCTGAATGCAGCATTAACCTTATTGCGATAATTGTAGGGCTTGTCCATTCCAATAATTTCATTAACCTTTACATATTTTCCAATAAGGGAATTAAGCCTAAGGAGCTTTTTTTCAAGCTGCCTGTCATATTCCATTCCTTGATAGCTACAGCTACCACATTTTTTTGCATAGGGACATATATTGTTCATTTCTAATCTCACTTATAAGTCTTTAAAATATTCTTGATATAAGTCTTATATTCCAAAATTAACTGGTCATCTTCAATAATTTTAACATCTGAGCCTAAGCTGGTAAGCCAGCCGAAGAATTGATGACTTTTAACTACTGAAACATTTGTCATAAAGTTTTCATCATCTAATTTTATGATAGGTATATTTTTACCAAACCTGTCTATCATTACCCCTATCATATTTTTCTTAAAGGCAAGCTTTACACGAATATTTTCTCCACCATACATACCAAAGGTGCTTTTTGAAAACTGGGCAGGCTCAAACTTTATTTTCTTTGCCGCTGCACATCTGCCCTCATCCAGCTTTTTAATATCCTTTATCTTATCCACCCGGTAATGCTTTACCTTGTTTGAAGCACTATCGTAGCCTACCAGATAATAATTTTCTTCACTCCATACAAGACTAATAGGCGAAACTATGTACTTGCTGCCATTTTTTCTTGGCACAAGTCTTTTCGCCTCTGACCATTCTAAATACTTAAAGCTAATATTTACATCCTGCTTTATGGCCTCGTGTATATGGTCGACATTATAATAAATGCTTTCGTTGGTAGCCTTAACACGGTCTGCTACATAAACCTGTCTTTGCAGCGAGGTGGCTTCATATTTGCTTGTCAGGTTTTCCAGTTTTTTAATAAGCTCCGTGGACTTTTTCTCACTAAGAAATTTTGAAGAAAGTACTATGTCTACTAAGGTTTTCAATTCAGCTATTTCAAAGCCATCATTTACCAGGTAATAGCCTGTAGGATTTTTCTGCATTATAATTTCATATCCATAGCTTCTAAGACTTTCTATGTCATCATAAATGCTTTTTCTTTCTGCCTTTATACCCTCTCTGGCTAACCCTTCCAAAATACTATTCATTGTAATAATGTGACCTTCGTCAGTTTCCCTTTTTAACATATCCAATAAATATAGTATTTTTAATTTCTGATTAAAACTTTTTGGCATTCTTTACTCCTAGTGCTTTCTAAGCTGTTCAATAAGAAATCTTCCGCTTTCAGAAAGATCATTGTCACTCCAGCCGCCTGTAGTCCAACAATTTGTTGATAATATAGACGCCTTTTCATCCTTGTTACATAAGCTCCAGCCTACAAAACTGATATTGTATTGGTCAAGCAGCTTCATCCATTCATTTCCAGAATTAATATCATTCCAGCCGTTTCCAGAAGCATCACATATGCTAAATTCCGAAACAAATACCGGTAAACCTTTATTTATGGCTGTTATGAGCTTTTGTCTATTCCAATCGGTGTGTGTAGCTGCGTAAAAATGCAAGGTATACATAATATTGCTGTATTCCTTGATAGGGTCATCAGCGACAACATCAACATCCTGTGACCAGGTAGGTGTACCTACTAATATAATGCCGTCAGGGTCATTTGCTCTTATGGTTTTTATTAAATCTATTGCATATGGCTTAATATCGTTTGCCCAGCTAACATTACCATTTGGCTCATTACAGATTTCGTAAAGTACATTATTGCAATTTTTGTATTTTTCTGACATATAAGTAAAGAATTTAATTGCCTCACTCTTATATGTATTTGGATTTCCATCTCCTAAAATATGCCAATCAATAATTACATACAGACCCACCTGTTTTGCATATTCAACAGCCTCGTCCACCTTTGACCAAAGCCCCTCATAATAGCCCGCTGAAGGCTCTGAGTACATTGCTATTCTGATAACATTTGCACCAAAGGTATTTTTTACTGACTGAAATGCCTCTTTGTTTATGTACTGTGGAAACCATGCAATACCGTGGGTACTAATTCCATTAAGCACAACTGTCTGCCCACTTGCATTTACTATTTTTGTACCTTTAACACTAAGCTTTGAAATACTACCATTGCTGCTAGCTATATTGCCATTGTTGCCTGTATTGTTGTTTAAAGACCTAGGAGTGGTTGTTTCCTGTGGCTTTGTAGCTGGTACAGTAGCTGTTGCCTTACTGGCAGTCGTCTTTTGTGTTGTATTTTCCTTTAAGTCTTTATTATCTCTTTCAACATTCTCCAATATGCTGTTTTGAATTTCTTCCACCAAAGATACACGATTGCAGGAACTTACTCCAACTATAACTGCTATAATTGAGCAAATAACTGCAACAGCAGAAATAATAATTGCCACAAGGGCAGCCTTATTTTCTACTAATTTTTTATCCTCCTTTTCAAAAAGATCATCTCGATTTCCCATACATCTATTCTACTTTATTCTATCCTCTATGTCTACTATTTTTCATATTCGTATCTAAAGCCTGTAATCGAATAATACACCCATTCAGCAATATTAGTTGCATGATCACCTATTCTCTCAAAATATTTTGCAATCATTAATAAGTCAAGACAAGCCTCTGATACCTGTTTTTCAGAAACAATCAGCTCAGTAAGGTCATTTTTTACCTTATTAAACAAGTTGTCAATTACATCATCATACTCAATAACCTCTTTTGTTTTCGCCATATCTCCTTTAATAAAACACTCTACACTTTCAGTAACCATTTTAATAGCAGCCACTGCCATATCGGAAATATCACTGATACATTCTCCCTGCACATCCTGAATATATGGTATAAGCTCTGCAATATCTGCTGCCTGGTCGCCTATTCTTTCCATATCTGATACCATTTTTAAGGCAGAAGAAACCAGTCTTAAATCACTTGCTACCGGCTGCTGCTTTAAAATAAGCTTCATACAAAGATTTTCAATATCTCTTTCCTTCTGGTCAATTTTTGTTTCTATTTCATGAATAGTTCCAAACTCCTCATCATCTTTTTTTACCAAAGACTTTGTTAATAATGATATTGCATTTTCGCAAAGCATTCCCATTTCTTTAACCTGAACATTCAGTTGTTTTAATTGTTCTATATAATTTGTTCTCATTATCCAAACCTTCCTGTAATATAATCTTCAGTCCTCTTATCTCTTGGCATTTCAAATATTTTATCTGTCTTATCGTATTCAACTACCTCACCAAGTAAGAAAAAGGCTGTATTATCTGATATTCTTGCTGCCTGCTGCATATTATGGGTAACCATAATAATTGTATATTTACCCTTTAACTCTATTGCTAAATCTTCTATTTTCGATGTAGAAATTGGGTCAAGTGCGCTGGTTGGCTCATCCATTAATAAAACCTCCGGCTCTACAGCTAAGGCTCTGGCAATACATAATCTTTGCTGCTGACCACCTGACAGGCCTAATGCACTTTTTTTAAGTCTGTCCTTAAGTTCATCCCATATAGCTGCTGATTTAAGAGATTTTTCTACTATTTCATCCAGCTCTGATTTTGACTTTATACCATGTGTTCTAGGTCCAAAGGCAATATTATCATATACACTCATTGGAAAAGGATTTGGCTTTTGGAATACCATACCTACCTTTTTTCGAAGAAGGTTTACCTCTAAATCCTTATAAATATCTACTCCGTCCAGCAATACCTTACCTGTAATTTTACAGCCTTCAACTAAATCATTCATTCGATTTAGAGTTTTTAAAAATGTAGATTTGCCACATCCAGAAGGGCCTATAAATGCTGTAATTTCTCCACTATTTAATTCCATATTAATATCCTTTAATGCATGGAAATTACCATAATGTAAATCCAGATTTTTTACACTGAATTTACTGCTGTTATCTTTATTTTTTATATTGTCCATAGCTTCTATTTCCTTTATTCACCTTTATTTTTAGTCATTCTCGAAACAATAAGCTTTGTTGCTCCGTTTATGAATAGCACAAGTAATAATAAAATTACTGCTGTTGCATATGCTTCCTTCATATGTAAGCCTTCATTTAAAAGCACATACATATGTACTGATAATGAGCCTGTTGAACTAAATAAGTTCTTTGGTAAATTTGCTACTGTACCTGCTGTATATATCAGGGCTGCTGTTTCACCAACTATTCGTCCTATTGATAAGGAAACACCTGACAAAATTCCCGGTAGTGCATCCGGAAGCACAACCTTCATTACTGTTCTAAGCTTTCCTGCTCCAAGTCCAAAGCTTCCTTCTCTGTAAGAGTCTGGTACGGCAATTAATGCTTCCTCGGTTGTTCTTACTATTAATGGTAATACCATGATAGACATTGTAATTACACCTGCTAATAATGAGTAGCCCCAGTTAAGTGTAAGTACAAAAAACAGATAACCAAATAAACCAAATACTATTGAAGGAATACCTGATAGGGTTTCTGTTGCAACTCTTACCATCTTAACCAGCTTATTGCCCCTCTTTGCATATTCCACCATATAAACAGCCGATGCAATACCAACCGGAACTGCAATTATAAGTGATAAAAATGTAATTATAAATGTATTAATAAGTGGTGGAAACATTGAAACATTTTTGCTGGTGGATTTAAGCGCAAATAAATCCAGGCTAAGGTTTGGAATACCATTTATTAATATATATAATATTAAAAACGCAAGCACGGCTACTGTTAAAAGCATTGAAAGCCATACAAGTCCTTTAAGTATATATGAGCCAAAATGTACTCTGTATCTCCACTGTCTAAATCTTTTTCTGCCCTGACTTATTTTTGAAAATATTCCCCATTTATTTTCTTTTATTTTTCCACAATCAATATCTGCCATATTTCTTCTCCTAATAACTGACTATTTTGCAATAACTTTAATTAACAATTATTACAATGGAATACCTTGCATTTATACTCTAATCCTTCTTTTTGTTTAACATTGAGAAGCAGAAATTGATAATTAAAATAAATATGAATAATACAACTGCTGTGGCAATTAATGCTCCTTCGTGAGTTCCCTCTGCGTATGCCATTTCCAATACAATATTTGATGTAAGTGTTCTAACACCACTTGTTATGCTTGTAGGAATAATTGGAGAGTTTCCTGCAATCATAGCTACTGCCATTGTTTCGCCTACTGCACGGCCTATTCCAAGTATAACTGCTGCAAAAATACCAGATTTTGCTGCTGGTAATAATGCCTTAAATATGCTTCTTTCCTTTGTTGCTCCTAGTGCCAATGCGCCTTCATAATAACTGTTTGGAACAGCTCTTATTGCTGATTCTGAAACGCTGATAATGGTTGGTAATATCATTATTCCAAGTAATATTGAGGCTGACAAAATTCCCTTTCCACTACCACCAAAGGTATCTCTTACAATAGGTACAATTACTACCAGACCAAAAAATCCATATACTATAGAAGGGATTCCTGCTAGTAATTCTACTGCCGGCTTTAATATTTTATAAAATCTTTTACTGCTATATCTTGCCATAAATACTGCACATAAAAGTCCAATAGGCACTCCAATAATAATAGCTCCGACTGTTACATAAATACTGCCAATAATCATTGGCAGTATTCCAAATAAATTTTTTAAGGGTGACCATTCTGTTCCGGTTATAAATTCCTTTATTCCTATATCAAACATTACTGGAACACCCTTAACAAATATGAATAAACAAATGAGAGCTACTACTATAATGGATACGCAGGCACACACACCAAACATTACCTGTGCGGATTTTTCTTTGAATTTATCCATTATATTTTCCTCCTGATGTTATTTTACATCATCCCAGTTTTTGATTTCGCCTGTGTAAATCTTTAAAATCTGGTCGCTTGTTAAGTTATCAATTTCGTTATCAAGGTTTACGATTACTGCAATACCGTCCATAGCGATTGTTGTTTCCTTTAGACCCTGTGACTTTTCGCTGTCTTTAACTTCTCTTGATGCCATACCTATATCACAAGCGCCTTCAATAGCTGATGTCATACCTGCACTTGAACCTGTCTGCTGTACTTCGATTGTTACATTCTTGTTTAGTTCCATATACTTCTCAGCTAATACCTGCATTACAGGGCCAACACTTGTTGAACCAGCTACTGAAATTGTTCCACTGAGGTTTGCTGCTTCGTACTTTTCACTTGCATCAATGCTGATGTAACCTTCATCTGAAATAATCTTCTGTCCGTCTTCACTTAAGATAAACTTTATAAAATCATTTGCTGTATCACTTAAACCGTCCTTAGTTGCAATGTTAAATGGTCTTGCAACCTTGTAGCTGCCACTCTTAATGTTATCTGTTGTAGCTTCTACTCCATCAACCTTTACAGCCTTTACCTTTGTCTTATCTAATGAACCAAGTGAAACATAACCGATAGCTGCTACATTTCCAGAAACTGACTGAGCCATAACTGAAGTTGAATTTGTAATTTCTGCTGTTTTAACTGTCTGGTCATTATCACCATCTAAAATTCCCATAAGCTCTGTGAAAGCAGCTCTTGTTCCTGAGCCATCTTCTCTGGAAACTACTGTTATGTCCTTACCCTTTGCTGATGAGCCACCGTTTCCACAGCCTGTCATCATACCTACTGCCATTGTTGCAGCTAAAACTGAAACTGCCATTTTCTTAATTGTTGTTTTAATATTTTTTCTCATTTTTAATCTCCTTCGATTATATATTTAATTCTCGTTAATAATTTTCATTAACAAGTTTTATTAAAGTGCTTTTACATTTCTATAATTACACTTTTATAACTAAGCTAAAGCTACCGGAGCAGCCTTTCAAAGCTCACAGTGTTCTATGCCACTTTTGCATATGTAGTAAACTTTGAAATTTCCTTAAAGAGTTTTTCTTCTTCATTTTTATCAGTTGCCACAACTGTTAATGGCTTTGATAAATCAAGACTAAAAATCCCTAGTATAGATTTTGCATCAACAACAAATCTGCCTGACACTAGGTCAATATCTGTTTCATACTTTGAAGCAATACCTATAAATTTTTTAATTCGTGACATTGAATTTAGGTAAATTTCCATATTTTACCTCGCTTTCTTTTCTTCTTTTCTCGTTACGAGCATATAATAAAAAAACAATGTTAAATACAAAATCGTTCTTTTGTTAATGTATGGTTAAAAAAATGGGGAGTTTGTAAAGTGGATTTAACATTTTCCTGTATTGCCAAAAATTATGCTAAAAGGGCTGCCCCTATGAAATGAATATTGAAAGCTTTCATGTCTTTTTCTTATAATTGGTATGTTGGATAATGTAATAATGCCAGGCATTGTTTTAGCATTTCTGTCTATAGGTTTCCTATAAACTTCATTGCGAGTTATGCCTGACATTATTTAATCTCAACTATCTTACATTCCAACTATTAGAAAATGCCGAAAGTTTGAACTAATTTATTTCATAGGGGCAGCCCTTTTTGCATTTGGCTTTTGCAATTCCTTATATAGTTCTGCTGCAAAGCTGTATTTTCCCACTATTCAAACATTTTATTAAACTGATACTTCCCATTCTGTGCTTGATTTCCAATTATCAGCATTAAGTAATTCCCATTTGTAACTACTGTTGCACCATTAAATTTTGCACCTTCTTCTGCATTGTACACAGAAAATGTACTTTTTCTGGTTTCTAGTCTTTCTTCTAAGTCTTTTTTTGCTTGGCTTACATCATCGTTGCTTTTTACCTGCATTACAATTATCTCGTCTGCATTTCCGTCTGCTGAATAAGCAAATACAAAGTCTTTTATTTTGTCTAAATCCATGTCTGTTACATATGAGAAGGCATCCTTTCCTTCCTCAGTTGTATTATCTACAACCTTCATATTTTCCATATCAGTAATTGAAGTCATTACCTTATCATATATCTCCTTAGCTGTATACTTGCCAGCTTCCTCTTTTTCGCTGCCACAGCCTACCAGCATTAATGCTGACAGCATTACGCATACAATAACAGCTTTTATACTTTTTATATTTTTTATTTTTTTCAAGTCTTTTACCTCCTTTTATCCTGTTATTTCCATATAGATAAAATTTTAAGTTATATAGATTTCGCTTAAATATGTAAAAATATAAGCTTTCCAATTAGTTAGCCTACTCCATTATCATTGTCCTTTGTGCCTCCAAATATATCGTCTAATAGGTTATCAATTTTTTCATAGTCAATATTATCGTAAATATCCGGGTCATCATTATCGCCTGAATTATCCTCAATCACTGTATATTTGTATGTTACAATTATTTTATCATCTCTATTTATAACATTAAGTTCTACATAATCATCTTCCTTATTTTCTCTTGAATATATACCTTCCGCAATATATGAAAGTGTCTGCGCATTTATACCTTGTGCATCATTTGGCACCTCTACATAAGCAAGCTGTGTTCCATTTTTTCTATATTCCTTTATTAATTTTAATACAGCAATAGGGTCTTCTGCCTTCTTAAGATTTTTTAACATATAGTTATATTCTGTTCCATTTGCCTCTGGGAATAGTCCGTTTTGCCAATCATGACCTCCATTTGCCTGTTCTGAGTCCATATTAAAATTACTATATAATGGATTGAGATTTTCTGCATCCATATAGCAGTCAACTATATACCAGCAATTATCGTCTAATCTAACAAGATTCCAAGAATGACTCTTGCCTGTATCGTGCATTATCATACAATCAATGTTTGCCATATTAACCAGAAGTCTAAAGGTTGTAGCATAGCCTACACACACAGCATTTTTTGATTGTAATACACCTATTGGTCTGTCTACTGATTTTGAAGCGTCTGGTACTGCAACTGTTCCATTTGAATCGTGCTTAATGTTCTTACAAATCCATTCATAAATTGCTTTTTCCTTATCGTAAGCAGACATATCCTCTGTAATTATTTCTTTTAAAACATTAGAGGCTAATTCTAAGGTTTTCTTATCTTCCTCATTTAATTTAGAAGAATCCCCAGAAATATATGCGTCTGATATATTTTTAGTTGATAATATCTGATATCCTCCACCAATAAGGACATTTTCATTATCTACATTTTCTTCATCAATGTCTTTATTTTGTTTTTCAACCTGTGACTTGAGATTTTTAATCTCCTTCATACTCATTACACCAAATGTAATTCCTATAGCTGATGATGCGATTAGTAATACAAGTATTATTACTAAAACAACCTTTGAACCTTTTTTCATTTTTTCAAACCTTTTACCTTTCTTTTAGTCAAAAAACCTATTTTTAAAACGCATCCACACTAAAAACTCATATTATAATACATATTACAGTCTTAACTAGCTGTTTATTATATCCTTACCTACACACCTGTTATTAAATATTTTACAGCCACAAGCAGCAATAGATGTACCGGATAAAAGGCATAAAAGAAATATTTCATTTTTATTCCTCTTTTTCCATTATACAAACATATTGGTATCAGTGAGAATGCACAGTATGTTTCCAGCTTTGACTGTATAGACAAAACTACACATATAGCAACTATTGCACATATCTGGCATAGCTTTTCATTTGAAATTTTCCAAATGCCTATACCTAAATGTCTGACGAATTTTTCTACCAGACAGCCTGCGATTATTGCTAATACACCAAAATAGCTGTAATCTGTGTTTAAAAGCTCTGCTAAAAAGCCACCAATGGCTATAATTGGCAATGCTGCAAAAAGCCATAGCCTATTTTTTTGCTGAAGTAGTTTATCTAGTAAAATACATACTGCAAGACCAATAGTTAATGTAAAAAATACATTTGTTGCAGATATTCCTTTAATACTTCCATTAATTGCAAGGGTAAAGGGTATCTCGGATATTACTGCAAATATGAACATTCTCAATAAATACTTATATTTATTTTTTGTATATTTTATGCCTTCAAGCATTAAAAATATAAATATAGGAAAAGCAATTCTTCCAATAATCCTCATTAAATAATATAGCTTTATCATTGCCTGATACTTTTCCATACTATTTTGCTGATAAAAATATGCTGGAAGCTCAATAATTACAACAGCCGCAAGGTGGTCAATAAACATTATAATAATTGCTATTATTTTTAATGTACTACCCGAAATTCCACTAAATCTGCCTAACTTAATTTTTCCATTTTCACTCATCTAATCACCAATAATTTTACACTTTCACTTTATACCCAAAAGCTTTAATTTGCTTTTTGTACATATGTAATACTAAACCAATGACACAGCATACAACTTTGCAATATACTTTTTGGCAATAAAAAAGTATGATATATATACTGTACCATTTGTATTAGTACAGTTATTTTTTTATCATACTTTTTTTTATCTGTCAATAATTAATTACATCTCGCTTGGTCTTTCTCCATTATCTGGCATTTCCATTCCATTTGGTCTGTTACCGTCTTCTGGCCGACCCATTCCGCCGCCTCCCATACTCATACCTTCTCCATAAATTAAACTATCCATTGTAACCGATGTTTCCGTTCCTGCCATAGATACAGTATAAGTTTTTGAAATCTCTATCTTTGGCGTGCTTATTACAACTGAGTTATATGACTTTTGTGGTGTATAGCTTACTAAGGTTTCTCCAGACTCATCCTTTAAGGTAACCTCCCCTGATACTGTATTAGTGATATTTACAAGCATTGAGCCTTGTGTAGAAGAGCTTGAAAAGTTTACTGCCATTCCACTATACCCTGCTGCCACGACAGTACCACCTGTTATCACTGCTTCTTTTTCATAGTCTAATGCACTATCTCCATTTGACTCCGGACCAGTTACATATAAGGCTCCACCTGTAATATAAATATTACCGTTTGAGTCAACTCCGTCACCTCTAGCAACTACATTTACTGTTCCTCCAGTAATTTTTATATAAAGGCTGCTATCTCCCTGCATTTTACTGCTGTCACTATTTCCACCTGACGCATTTATTCCGTCATCATCAGAAACAATATTGATATTTCCACCATTTATGTCAATATACATAGCCTCTAAGCCTTCCTCCGCCTTTGTAATATTAATATTACCACCATTTATAGTAAGTGATGAGCCTGCCTTTATACCGTCCTTTTCGCTGGAGATTGTAAACTCACCGTCAGCTATGTAAATAAAGCCTTTTTCTGTATTATCTGTATTTTCTGTATTTTCAGAATGTATGCTGGCTGTTTTCGATGTAAGATTATAGGTTCCTCCTGCAATTCTTACACTATCCTTGCCAGATAATGCGTGAGATGCAGCATTTATATTGTAGGTTCCGCTTGTTAATTTAAGGTCATCCTTACATACAATTCCATGAGCCGAGCTGCAATCTATATTTAAGGTACCTGCACCGTTTAATGTAATATCTGCCTTTGCAAAAATAACACCATCAATGTTATTATCATCAATATTTACAAATTCTCCTGTGGTTTTTAAGGTATTCTCACTATCCTTTGCAGTTGTAATAAATACCTTATCCGCATTTTTAACATATATTGTTGCACTGCTTTTACAAGTAATATCTACATTCTTAAGTACAAGCTGTACCTTATCTGTGTCGCCAGTGTCTACTATTATTTGTCCCTCTGAAAGAGTTCCTGATAATACATATACGCCCTCCTTATTAATAGTAACAACTGTTCCGTCAATGGTAACTCCGCTGTCATCACAGCTTACACTGTCATTTTCAAGCTTAATATTAATAGCTGATTGTTCATCATAGCCTATTTCCATATCCCGGTCAGAAAACATATCCTCAACGCCTACTGGAATACTACCTGTGGAATTATCAGAGATACCTGCTGTGGTTTCCTCGGTGCTGTTTTTAGAACTATCACCACCACTGCTGCAGCCATAGACCGTGAAAAGCATTGCTGCCGCTATTGTTATAACAGCAGTTTTCTTTACTGCCTTTATGTATTTTTTTCTATTAAAGTTCATTAACATTCGCCTCCTGTTTAGAAATGGCAATTTCTAAATTTCCATTTCTTGTACGCAACGCATCAATAAATTCCTTCTCCTTATCAGTATCCACTAAAATAATATTGTATTGCAGCTTAAACATACTTCCCATATTTGTTGATTTTACAGAAACAAGCTCGCTTTTAGTTGTATATTTTTCCATAATGTCATCAAAGGTATGTGTGTAATTAAGACTTTCCGGTATGGTAATTCTAAGTGCTAATTCTTTATTCTCCTTCATCTGTCCAAACTTAGTTGCATTAAAAATAATCATTGCTGCACAAACAATTATTGTAAATAAAACTGCATATCCAAGATAGCCTACACCTGATATAAGCCCTGCACCCATTGCAATAAATATTGTACTTATCTCTTTTGCGTTACCAGGTATTGACCTAAAACGCACAAGACTAAATGCTCCTGCAACAGCTATACCTGTTCCAATATTTCCGTTTACCATCATAATTACCACACAGACTACTGCTGGCAGCAGTGCCAAGGTTACCATAAAACTTTTTGTATATTTATTTTTATAGGTAAAGGTAAATGCAATAATAAGTCCTATTATTAGTGATACTCCTACGCAAAGTAAAAATTCTGGTAAATTTACCGACGCTTCTAATCCATTATCAAATACTCCTTGAAATATAGCTTCTAACATTCTATTGCCTCCTAAAGTTTTTTATGTACGCTGTTCCATATTTTGAAAATGAGGTTTTATAAATAGCATTGTCACTTAAAACCTTACACATCCATAATGGTATCCCACCAGCAGTTTTTATTTCCATTAATACATATTCCTTATCTAACACCGGCTCTCCTTCAACTCCTTCTGTAAGAGATAATTTATAATCTCTTGCTAAAATATTGTTGTCAAAGGTTACTCGAAAATTTTTGTCCTCATCTGTGAAATAGGCGTATCTATCATAGGAAATTACCCAGGCGGGTCTAATATCCTTATAAATAGTTTTAAAATAATCTATTTCTCTTAATATCTGGCTATCCTCCAGACTGCCTTTGCCTGTAAGATATTCCATTGCTTTTTCATAGCTTGCAGAAATTCTTCTTTTGTAGACTACGGATTCATATTTCTTTTTTAATTCTATGTACACCGTACTATTATCTGTCGCTATCCCGTAGCTCCTTAATCTTAATTTTTCTTTATAAATTGGTCTGTCAATAGAGCGTCTTACCAGCAAATTGTCAGGGGTGTCAAAGTAAATATTACAAATTGTACTTTTTCCATATTCATCTAGTTTCATATGTTCATTAACTGCTTTTTTGACTGCTTCGTATTGAGAACTATCAAGCATATATTTAAGCTCATATCTTTTAAATACATTTTGATAATTTTTATAGTTCATAGCTTCTACCTCCTTACGGGGATACTTTAACAAACGAACTTAAAATAAAACTTAAATTTTATCTTAAATCAGATTTTTTGTATATTAAATTTGCCTAAAAGCCTTGTACTTAGATAGGCTTTTAGACAAAGCACCTTTTACACTCTTATTTATATATCCATACTTACCTTTAACACTATTTCCTTACCGTCCAAGCTGTAAGCCTTTATTTTTCCCTTATGTGCCTCTGCTATTGCTTTAGCAATAGATAACCCAATTCCACTTCCACCAGTATTGGAATTTCTTGAGCTGTCAAGTCTATAAAATCTTTCAAATAAAATACTTAAATCACCCTTTTTTAAATTGTCTGCTGTGTTTCTTACCTCTATCTCCTTATATTTTCCATTCTTTTTTACTGTAACGGCTATGTTCCCTTCTCTATCTGAATACTTGAAGGCATTCTCTATAAGAATTGACAAAAGCTGCTTTATTGCTTTTTCATCAGCCTTTACACCTATATCCGAATCAATGCTTACAGTATATTTTTTATTCTGTGCCTTTGCCATTCCATTAAAGCCCTCTGTAATCTCCTGTGCTAACTTAGATAATGAAAACTCCGTCATTACAAAGGTGTTTCTTTCCTCGTCCATCTTTGCCAAAAATACCAGTTTTTCTGTCAGTTCACTTAATCTGCTTATCTGCTCCTTAATACTTCTTGTCCACTGGCTCTCCCCATTTTCAATTTCTACCACCTCTGTATTTGCTTCTATTACTGCAAGAGGTGTTTTAATTTCGTGACTAGCATCTGTTATAAAGGTTTTTTGCTTTTCATAGCTTTGTGCCATTGGACTTACTATCCTTTTTGAAAAGACAACTATTAATATTAAAACAAAAACTATTCCTATAATACTAACTGCAATGCTTGACCACAAAAAGGTGTAGAAATTTTTTAAATCATTTTCTACATTTAAGAAAATGTACATAACATTACCTTCTTTTGTGGCATTATTGCTGCTGTCTGTGGCAGCCTTCTTTAAATTTACAGCTCTATATATGTAGCAATCCCTTCGACCTTCTGTTTTATTTTGATTATACAACTCCAAAGCGTATTCTTTGGCTGTTTCCGTAGAGATAGCCGCAATCTTACCTGTGTCTATTCTGTATACATTTCCCTCTGGAGTAATTTCAACTGTAAAATATCTAGTCTGAAAGGGTGCTTCCTTTGATATATCCATCTTTGGTGGCTTCTTTTCGTCCTTATCCTCAGCAGGTGGATTATCCTTTTCTTCCATAGGAAATACACCATTATTATCCTCTAATATATTCAAAAGATTATTAGCCGATTTTATAATGTTTACATAATTTACACCATTAATTATTATCATTATTATAGACAAAACAATGGCAACTGCAGCCATAGCACTAATTATAAATTTTCTCTGTAATCTTTTTATCATATCCTACCTGCCTATTCGCTCTGCAATTTTTCAAGAGAATATCCAACATTTCTCGTTGCCTTTATGTTAATGTCTGCACCTATTGTCTTCAATTTTTTTCTCAAATAAGAAATATTAACCCACACAACATTACTTTCTGCCTCACTTTCAAAGCCCCAGATTTTATCCATAAAGCTTTCCTGTGAAATAATTACGCTAGTATTTTTCATAAGCATTTCCATCATTTGAAATTCTTTGTTGGCAAGTTTAAAGCTTCCCTCCACTGAAGCAAGCTCATATGTTGTTAAATCCAAGGTAACATTTCCATATTTAAGTACATTATTTAAAACCTCGCTAGTCGCAGCATTTCTAGTTACTGCCCTTATCCTGGCTAATAGTTCCTTAGCTGCAAAGGGCTTTGTAAGGTAATCATTGGCTCCACTGTCCAAGCCTAAAACCTTATCATCTATCTGCGATTTTGCAGTAAGCATAATAATCGGCACATTATTTCCACTCTCCCTTACCTTTTTTAGTGCAGTAATTCCGTCCATAACAGGCATCATAATATCAAATATTGCCACATCATAAACTCCACTTCCAAGATACTCTACTGCATCAGCTCCGTTATATACTGCATCTACCGAGTAATTACTGTGCTTTAAAATAGTACACAAAGCATTAACAAGGTCTTTTTCGTCCTCAGCCAATAAAATTCTCATACCTAAAACTTCCTTTTTTTGATTTGAAATTAACTTTTAATTATAAATCCTGCTTTAAAAGCTAAGCTTAGATTTTTATTACTTTTTAGATTCTTTAAATCTAAGCTTAGACTTTCGTTACTTTCTGCTTTTTTATCTAAGCTTATACTTTTATTACTCTTCTGACTTTTTAAATCTATGCTTAGACTTCCATTATTTTTCTACTTTTAAAATTCAAGCTAAATATCAATTTTTACATCTGCTATTTATATTTTATTTGTATGCTTTTTTGTAGTCAATGCTTTTAAAAATATTTTTGCAAACATTATTTTAGGATATTTTCCTGTGAATGCTTTTGCAAGCATTTTGTAAGCCTTTGCACTATAAATTCACTTTTTTTCCTCTTAGAATACTAAACTAATTATTAATCATTTTCATAATATCTTAATAGGATTTTCACCGTTTGAACACATTTTAATTTTATTATATAAACATATTCAGAAAGATAACTGAAACGATTACATTAGTAATCAGTACATACAATTCTAGACTATTTATTTTTCTGAATTGGTATTAATGCCTATAAAACTTTAAAATGGAGCTGTTAAATTTTAACATTTGTTGGAGTTTTGTCAGTTCCGACTACCAACCCCTCTGTATTGTTCAATTACAATACAGATTCCTATAAATTTTTTTCTTTTTCATTTCTCCATAAAGCAGTGCCTTTTACCGCAGGCACTGCTTTTTTATGTCCCATTTATAAAATAAAACCAAAAACATCATATGAAATACCATAGCAAATAAAAAACACGCCTTAGCAAAATGCTAACGCGTTCTTCTTAATAAGGTTATTCATATGTCACAAGACTACTCTTTATTCTTTTTCTAGTACTATAAGTCTTGAATCTTTTAGCTTACATTTATAAAAAATACCGTTTTTTTCTAATATTCCAGAAAAACAAAGATAATAATTTTCTGCATTTTCCTTATCCTCTGGAATATCATTTAAATCATTTTTTAAATAGTTATATACAGTAGGAGATATAACTATATCACAAATTTGTTTTTTACTATCCTGATCTAAAACTTTAAGAAAATACTTCTTGACTTCACCTTCATCATCCGAAATATATTTAATCATATACAAAGAACATTTTCCATAATAAATTTTTTGTACATCTATTTCATCATCTAACTTACCCACATTAAAATTTTTATGTGGTAAATATTTATCTTTGTAATTATCTCCCTTAAAGTCAAAAAAATTACTTTTAATCTTATTTTTTACAGAAATAGCTGTTCTTTCAACACTGGTTTTTCCAAAGGTTTTTTTTAACATTCTATTCAAACAACTTATTAAACGATTTTTAATATCTGTTTTATCTAAATCATTATAGAAATTGCGTGTCTCCCTTTTTGTTGCTTTTTTATTCCTATACGAACAATCCTCACTATGTTTATCCATATCAGATTCTACAACCTTAAAATATCTTCGCTGATTCCCCTTTGCAACTGTAAGAGGTGCTAATTTACAAAGAGGACAAAACATATGTCCATCATATTTTTCTATTGCCTCCTTTTTATCCTCATCATATAAATTCCAATATACTTTTGCTGGGTAATTTGTATCATTCTCAAAATAAAATTCATCATATTTATTTTCCATCTAAAGTAGCTCCTTTCATATATTTACATATTATATGCGTCTTTTTACATTGCATCTTTTAAAAATTTCTCAATTTTCTTCAACTCATTACAACATTTCTTCCTTCCGTAAAATCTATATACCCTTCCATTTATATTTCATATATCTTTATTCCTTCACCTCCAAAACAACTCCTATTTCTATCAAAAATATTTTACCCTACCAATTACATTTTGAGGGGCAATGTCCCAAATTTGCAGTTTTATGTCCCAAATTTGCATAAAATGGCGATTTTTGACTACTACATGTGTTTTTAAATCCACCTATTGTATCTCAAATTTAGACCTTTTTCTAAATCAAAAAGACCACTCAGTATTACTTTTTAAGTTATACTGAGTAGTCTTTTACATTCATTCAAATAAAATATTATTTTATTTGCTAAAGTCTACATACCATAATATATTCTTCTTGATTTTCATTAACAATTTTAAATCCTACATTTTTATACATACCAACTGCATAATTCATTTTCTGTGCAGACAAGGATACCTGTTTATAACCTTGTTCTTTTAATTCAAAAAGTATTTGTTTCATTAATACTGTTCCTATACCATAATGTCGATAATCCTTAAAAATCGAAATTGCAAGTGATGGCGTATTATCATCAATATGCCCATAGTCCTTCATTATACGCGTCCATACAGCCCCTATTATATCGCCTTCAGTTTCAGCAACATAGCATATATCTCCTTTTTGTTTACCAAAATTCTTAACATACACCTGTAGTTCTGGAGTATTTATTATTTCCTTTGGGGGTTTCATAGCTCCTTCTGGCACAAAAATCGCTTCGTATAGAAATATGTCTAATACTTTTACTTCATTTTTCTTTAGTTTTCTTATCTCGTAATCCATGCAAAACTCCAATCTATTGTATTTTAATTATACCTCTATTTCCCTGGTAATTCCCTAATTAAAGGTTTCAACTCTTTATAAATATGTTTTACTACATTACTATCTGAATATATTTTCAAAAGTTCATTATTAACCTGCGTCTTTGTTTTTGCACTAATAAGAATATCTATTATTTTTTCTTTCTTATCTATATATATCTTTTTCTTGAAATGTTGTCCAAAAAATGACCTAATTTGAGCTTCTCTTCTTGACATTTTATCTTTTTGGGTCAACAATTTCTCATTTTGTATCGTTTTACTTTCTTCCACACTACTTTCTATCCTACTGCCATTTATCTTGTTAAACTGTTTAATAATATTTTTAACATCTTTATATATTTTTGCATAATCATCATATTCCTGTCTTAGATTATTATGAATATTATTTAACATTTTATCGTCATTATAATGAATGATAACACATTTACAAATTTTATTCGTATCAATTTTTGAATATCCACTATTAACCAGGCTGTGTTGAACAAATAAACTCAAACTGTTTCTTTCATTTTCTGATAATTGGCACTTAGTTTCTTCAACCCCTTCATTATTTGCATTAGGTATTATTGTTGAAGTTTTACCTTCATTCTGCTTATTTGTCAATACCTGAAGCCTCTGCATATCAGAAAACGCTTTGGTTTTTAACATTGAATTCGCCTGTGTTTTATCCTTTCTCCTTTTGTTTTATATTCTATATTATCACATTTTACACATATTTTCATACAACAGAATAGTTACAAAAACTATCCTTCTATACAATGCATTATCCATATATAAAAGATTTTGTAATATTTTTTTAAGTACAAAATTTATAATATATAAAGAATACCTTACAAAAATGCAGTTTCAATCCCTAATCACACTTTATAATAAAACATCACACTTATAATAAGCCTTCTATTTCTTACACCTCTTTATGAAAAATAAGCCTTTTACCGACTTGCTCAGGTCTTTATATTATTAATCATTAACTTTTCGTCCATATAATACTTACATATTATATATACATCGCAATAATTATTTACTAAATACACGCTCAATAAATACTTTTTCTATTTCTTATGTATATACCCTATATAAATATATTTTCTACTTTCGTTAAACTAATTGAATTAATAATTTTTAAATCCATTCATAATTTTACCCGTTTGCCTTATGTTATCTAAATAATATCAAACTATAACCAATATTCTCTATACCTTTTTACATCTCAATTACTATTATGTATATTGAAGTTTTTTTGTACCTTTTTATCTCTTTCTAACTACTCTAAATTTTTTATTAATTGTTTTATACTCCCTCCCTTATAATCTGTTCTTTTCCTTAATTTATTATTTACATTCTTCCATTTTTATTTTGTACCCCATTTTATAAGCCCTTTTTATTTTCTTAAGCTATATTCCCGATTATCTAAACTGGCCTTTCCTTGCTTTATACTTTGTGTTTTATAACCTATCCCCTTCTTTCTTTTATTCCTTGCCTCTTTCTAACTAGCTTTTTTCCTACCCTTACAATCTATTTCTAACTACCAATATATAACCCAGTCTTTTAATTTCATCTTACAAATACTTTTATACTATCCTCTTTCTTTATTTGACACCTTATACAATATGTACTCTGATTCTTCATACTCTCTTGTTCTATTCCTTCTGTCCTATACTTTATACTCCCTGCTTTTACCACTTACACCAATCAACATATATAATCCAGTTATCTAATTCTATTTTTCAATAGCCTTATCCCCCTTACTCCATTCCTTCTGTCCTATACTTTACACTCCCTACCCCTAACCTATATCTATTAAACCCTGCTCCCGCAGTTCCAACCAATTTCTCCCCGATTTTTGTACATTATTAAACCCTTTTACCCTATTCCATTTACTTCATATTTCTTATTTATATTCTTTACTCTATTTTCTAATCCCTTTTTGCTCCTTAATTAATACTTTATATTTTCCCCTTATTTTTATTACTTACTTCACACCATATTTCCTAATCTGCTACTTCCCCTGCCTTATATTCTTTATTTATCACTTCTACACCTTACTTTATTACCCTATTTTTAATTACTTTTTCATTAATCTATACTACAAACTTTCTAATCTACTGCTCCCCTTGCTTTTTCCTCTATTACCTCAACATTTTTATCCTATGCTCGCCTGTCCTGACTTTTTTTAATTTTTACTTCATACCCCACACTTGCCACTTTCCTTATCTCACTCATTACTCTGCACTCATATCTTCTTACTCATTACTTTATCTTCTCTTTTATCTCCTACTCTACACTCTACGCTATCTATCAATCATATATTAATTCCATTTTTTTCTTATTTTTCCTTACAATATCAATTATTCTTCTTTCCTAATTGATACCTCTTATCTTGTAGTTATAGTTATTACTTTTCAATTTTTGTGTTATCCCCTTATCTCCTACCTATACTTTTCCCTATTAAATACTTCCTACCTATTGTTTATGTATTTACAACCACATTTCTTACCTTTATTTTTGACTCTTCAATACCATTACTGAACTTTTTTAAATTTTTCAGCTTCCTTAGGTAACTCCGGTTGATATGCTAACCAAATACATGACGAATTAGCATTTTTTTCTACCATTTTTTTCGCAATAGAATTTGCACCTTTCATTACTTTTTCGTTTAATTTTTTTGCTACTTTCATTTCTTTTACCTCCTAAATTAAGATGAATTTTGTAACAATTAAATTTTACAATATTTATCTCATTTTGAGGGGCAATGTCCCAAATTTGCAGTTTTATGTCCCAAATTTGCATAAATTTCTACTTTTTGGACACTATTTGTGTACTTTTTTCCAAACTTTTTTCAAAAAAACTTGTCTACAAAATAGTAATCATTATTATATTTCTGTAAATTTTACATAGTGGAATTTTAATAATGATTACTATTTATGTAACCGTCATTTTAAAATTTTTAATGTCATTAATTTAATATAAAAATCTATAAATTAATCTATAATTTTTTTCCACTTATATTAATCATTTTTTACCTGACTTATTTTTCCGGTTTACAAGTTTATTTTTTCTCATTTTCCTTTTTTGGTGGCCTAACTGGTGGCATTGGAGGATTAGATGATGTAATTGGCAATGAAAAACTTTTTCTTAAACTACTATTCTTCTTCTTATTGTTATTATTATTGTTTTCTTTATTTGTATCCATTTTTTTCTCCTAACTAAAGTTTTTTTCAAAATATATATCACTCTTTTTGTCTGCTTCTTCCATATAAGCAGGCTTTTCCACTAAAACATCCTCATCTAAATACTCACTTTCCAGCTCTGCTACCTTTCTTTTATACTTGGTTAATAAAGTATTTATCTCTCTTTCAGTTAATTCTCCATTTGCAACACGAAACCAGTCCTGCTCCATACTTATGTATACTTCTTTCATTCCTTCAGCGAATTGCTTTAGCAACTTTAATTTCTTTGCAAATGGAAAAAATTCCTTAACCGAATTTAAAACCTGAGATATAGCAATTATTAATCCCCATAAAAAGGATATTTCTGACCATATTGCCCAAGACGCTATACTGGCAGATGAAGCTATTGCACAAAATACATTAATATTTCTCTCGCTTAAATACATCTTCTCAGCATAAATCTCCAGGTATAACACTGATGCCTTCGTCTGCACCATCAAATTCCAAAAACTTTTTTGCATCTGTTTTTCCTCCTCTATTGCATACAACACAAATTAACATTTACAGCTTCTTAATCTATAAAAGTACCTCCTTTTTATAAGAAACATTATCAAACTTTAACCTCATAATTTTTCGCAAATAATTTTATCTAATACTACCAATAACTTCTTTGCAAATTTTATTATCTAAACCAATCCCAATAACCTTTTAGTAATTGCATCTCTTTAGCATATCCAAATAAATTTCTCCACCTCCTTTCAACTCTTGCATCTTCAAAAAAGATTAATTACATTACAAATAAAATTGTACAATATTTCTTTTATTTTGAATTCCAATGTCCCAAATTTGACATTTTATGTCCCGATTTTGCATAAAATAGGTATTTTAATTACTATAAGTGTTCTAAATTCCACTTAGTGTGTATGTAAAAATACATAAAAAATGACTAATTAGTATCACTTTTTAATAATACTAATTAGTCTTAATTAAAACTTTTTATAGACTATTTACCCTAAGCTTCCTTTGACATTACCTTTTTACACCACGATTTCTTACCACAATGTGGACATTTTAAATATCTGGTAGACACCATGTGCATACCAAAATTATAGGCCATAACTGTCGGTATGAATAAATCCCCACATTTCTTACATTTAAAATATCCAATTCTCCTATCCCCCTCCATTGCCACTACAAGACCAGTACCATAAACGCCGCAGCCGATAACCATAAGTACAATTTTTGCTGGCAACGACATTACATCAGAATACATACATACCACAAATAATAATGTTATAAAGGTTATTACTGAAATAATCCCTATGATAATTGTCAATGTTAATTTATTTTTGTTTTCTTCTTTTTCTCTAATCATATTCACCATATTTTCCTCCGCTTTCTTACGATAATCTTCTTTGGATACTCTTTGTCCTGATAAAAGCTCATTTACTGTTATATCAAGCTCATTACATAGAGGAAGAAGTAATGACACCTCTGGAAATCCGTTTCCACATTCCCATTTTGAAATTGTCTTATCACTTATTCCCAATTTTTCGGAAAGCTGCCTTTGAGTGTATCCTTTTCTCTTACGCTCACTGGCAATAAACCTTCCAATTAAAATTTGATTCATTATGTTTTCTCCTTTCTGAACTTGATTATGGCTCATATCAAAGTCTTTTCACACCCACATACCGTAGATAATGGTGAATTTGTGGAGATTCTACGGTGCGTAGATACCCCCTTATCCATACTCTCTACCTTTCTACCTGTATCTTTCTATCTGTATCTTTCTGCCTGTATCTTTCTGGCTGTACATTTCTACTTATACCTTTTAATTGCCTCATCAGACCAGATATGCACCTCTACATATCTTTCTGGTCCAAAGCTTCCATCACTATTCCAATCCTGAGGCAGACCATATCTGTCAATAATATCCAAAATCTCATCATAAGTATACAGCTTTTTGCGATACTCTTTATTATCATTTATCTTATCACTAAAGGTTGGATGAGAATCTCCATATGTGAATGAAATTGTATTTTTTTCAAAATCATCTATATTTATTTTTATGTAAGCACTATTCTCATACCAGCCTTCAAGAAATCTACACTCTCCTACCACCATATAATATGGCACTTTTCTAGTAATTTTTCCGCCCTTCTCCAAAAATTTCTCTCGCAATATATCCTCATAATAATGTCTTTTGGCTAAATATTCTTACAGCTCATGATAATAAGGGCAAATATCCTCATAATGCCCACACCTGCCTATATTATTAGGGTGAAGTATATACAAACCATAAATTTTTCCAGATACTTTATCTTCTGCAACTGCTGTATAAGTCTGGCTTGCAAAAAAGTCCTGTCCTGTAATTTCATCTAATAATTCATCCTGTGGGAAAGCTATCCCGTCCTCCACGACCCGATTCCAAATGTTAATAATATTTAAAAGGTATTTTTCTGTATATTTTCTAATAATTATATTTGATATATCCACAATTTTTATTACTTCCTTTGTTCTTTTTACTTCACAGCAATTTTATAATCATTATATTATCAAGTCAAGCACAGCTTAATTTATTAGGCATAAGTTAATCTATCAATATTTATCTACTGTTTTACTATTTGTATATTTAATTATTCGCTATGTTTTTAATTTCAATGTTTTATTATTTCTATGTTTTACCTCGTCTTTTCTTCTATTATTACGCCTACTTAATAATAGAAGAAAAACTACCATTTTATTAAATACTATCTAATTATAAATTTAAAAAGCTGCACTCTAACTATTCTAAAGTTTAGAGTACAGCTTATCACTCTCTGTTTTCTAATTAAACCTCTAATCCCATTTGATATGCTTCCTGTAGCTTGGAATTTTCTTGTATTTCTCCGCCACCGTTAAGCCCGCCACAAAATAGAGTTTTCTTAAGTGATGCCTTTTCAAAACAATCTATCCAGCCCTGTAAGCCTGATATTGCACGCTCTGGCACATATTTTGCATCCTCTGCTGCCACTGTTAAGCAATAAATTTCTCTGAATTTGTAGTCCTTTTCATACATTGGGTTTAACCTGTCAATTAGTGTTTTCATCTGACCTGACATTTCATAATAATAAATTGGTGTTGCCCATACAACAACATCTGCCACCAATACCTTATCCATAATATCAGCCACATCATCTTTAATCACACAATTTCCAGTATACTGGCAGGCAAGACAGCCCTTACAAAAATCAATCTTCTTGTCCTTCAGACTTATGAAATCCACTTGATTTCCTGCTGCCACAGCACCCTCAGCGAAGCTTTTTGCCATAGCCTCTGAATTACTGTTAGTTCTAATACTGGTTGATATAATAGCTACTTTCTTCATCGCAATAGTCCTCCAATTATGTATTCATACCAATTTTAACACCTAAAGTAAACTTTAAGTCAATGTTTTTAATCTTTAGTATTCTGCTCTCTTACTGTATAACCAATAGGTACAGCTAGGTTGTACATTGTATACAAAGTAGTTTCTTTGGTAAGAGAGTACTTTAGTTATATATACCTCCTTTATATAGCAAACTACAAAAATCACTTTTTATACATCCCCTATAAATATGCTGATACCCCATATGCAAAATAGTTTTATTTTTGAGTTTTTATAGTTAATTTTTTCAAATACTATTGACATATGTAATCCTTTCACTCTTTTTCACCTATAATCTCTTTTATTATTCTACTTTTATTAAAAACTAATAAATCTGATGTACCATTTTACATATCTATTAATAATTGCTTCATTTACTTTACCTCATATTACTATTTAATTTTCGACACAGAATTTGCAACTCTATCTTCATTTGTAACTGGTGTTGTATAATATCTTTGTTCAATCCCCCAAAGTAAATACTTCATTTCATCCTCATTATTTACTGTAAATATTCCATTTTTTTCTTCATATTCTAAATGTGGATAGTATTTATGTGTATAATCCAAAACCTCTTTACATTGTTTCTCATCAAACGAAGTGATTGTATCCATTGCCATTGCGATTCTCTTTCTATTCATAGTTTTTATTTTATCTATGTCATATCCTAGACCTAGTCGGATAAAATCATTCTTTACAAAATTAGCTGTTTCTTCTTTGGTTGCCTCTTTATAAAGCTCCTCTATACCATTAAAAATAGCTGCAATTCTTTGTAATTTTTTAAAATATAAAATATTTGTTGTTTCTATAAATATTGCATCTGGCAAGTCATTTATAACTATACTCTTTTCCCCATTATCAAGATATATATTATCTCCAATTGTTATTTTTTTCTGCATAAGCAGATTATTTTTCATAACCCTCTGAAAATAGTATACATTATCCCTATAATCACAGATATACTCAATTGTACTTGTTTTTGATTTATTTGCCTCTGGATAATCACTGGTCCTAAATTCTTTCTTTAAAATATCAATGCAGTATTTTTGTTCTGTAAAATCTTCAATCTTAAACCATTCGTCATCATCTAATTCCCTACCAGCCTCATAATGTATCGCTCCATTTAGATCATCTGGTGTTTTATATACTTCCTCATTTCCACTCCATAATTTCTCATATGGATTTTCTTTTTCCTTTTTTATTTTTGCAATTAAATAGTCCATCTGTGCCTCCTTCACCATCAATATATGTGTAATTGTTAATTCTTCTTAAATTCGTAAACTCTAAATTTTTTATTGTCATTATATTCTTTTTTGAAATAACAAAAAATGTTATTTGATTTTCAACAGTTATAACATAAAATTTATATCCAAATAGTAAAAACATCGGATTAAATATTTGTGCTTGTGAGAAATATATAAAAATAAAAATCACACTACCAACACAAATGAATGTTTTGCAATCGCTAATACTTAATGCAACAAAAAAATATCCTAAATAACTAGGTAAATATGATTCATTTGCTGATTCAACATGTATCACTCCTCCCAAAATAGTTTCTTTAGGTAACCATTTAGCTACTAATAAGCAAAATGCAGAAAACGCAATAGCAAACATAAAATAAATTAAATACGAAAAGTATTCTGATTTAACAAATTCAAAAGGTAGTTGTCTCTTTTCTTTAACTAGATAAATTATTACAAACATTTCTAATGAATTAATAGTCAATATAACTCTATATATTTTCTTAAATATTTTCACTTTCTCCTTTCATATTTTTTTGTTTGAAACATGTGGTCTTTCTCAAATCTTATATGTACTATTTTTCCTCCAATCTTTACTAATATAAAATTGCTATTATCAACAAATTATCTCATTAAATTCAGCAACAATTATTACACTTTTTTGTCCCTAATAATAATGATATTTCTTTTAAATTAGAATCAACATATATGAAAATGATTTCCCATTTTCACCTACTGTTTCTTCTAAATTTATTGATTTCTGCATCAAAAACATTCTACAATAACTTTTTTACTTTGTGTTCCAATGTCCCAAATTTGACGATTTATGTCCCAATTTTGCATAAAATGGTCTTTTTCATCCACTAAAGGTGTTTATTTTTCCACTATGCGTATATAGCAAAAGACCAAACAATCTTACTTGTCAAAGTATACTGTTTGGTCTTTTACAGTTATCCAACCACTACCTCTCTACTGGTACTTTATAACCCATTTTTTATCATTCCAATTTATTTTTTAATTCTTGTAAACTCTCTTCTATTTTATCCACATTCACAAAATGCAAATTCACTGTGATTTCACCTATGATTTCATCTTTACTTTTAAATCCAATAGGCTCATGATTTCGCACCTCATCATTTACTGGATATAAAAGCCATATTTCGGAGGTTTTATATTTCATAGAATAGGCATACATCTGGTACATATCTGCCTGCGATATACCATAATTAACTCTTTCATTATTCACTAGGCTTTTCCATTTTGTATCCAAGATAACTATACGATTATCTTTTTTCATAACTATGTCTGGTCTAAGTGCAAATTGACATCGTGGCTCTGTAAATAGATAATGTCCTTTATCCTGACTAGAAACATTCCAACCTTCTGGTTCCATTACTTTCTTCATTTGTTGTGCCACATAACTCTCATACACTGATTCCATAGGGAATAACAATGCCCTTGACACTGTGGAGCCTGAAAAGATTGCAAAACTCTTATTCATTAGAAAAACCCTCGACCATTGCATAAGCATTTCATAATCCTTGGTATTTCTATTAATCATAACCTTGGAGAAGTCCTTTGTATAATTGACCGAAGCGTCAACCATTTCAAAAGCAGTAAGCAACTGACTAATCTCCTTTGAATTTTCTGCACTGGTTGTCAATTTCTGTAACTTTACAAGTGTTGCCTTAACAATCCGATTTTCTACCATATTAGGGTGAAATTCTTCATAAGAAACATAAAAACGCTCCTTATGAACTAAATTCGCTCGCATATGCTCGTTTACAAGAAGTTTTCCTTTGCAATAACGCAAGTTGTCATTCTGCTCAACATAATTTGATTTTATTCCATGCTTAACCAACTGTCTTACTTCCTGCAAATACATATTAATGAATAGCTCATACAGATTCATCCTATCTACCTTTAGTGAAGCATTGTCAAACACTTTACTTGGAAAATTCTTCATACTGAGAAGCATTTTGATGAATACCCGTTTAGTTTTCACATTACCTTCGTCTTTCTCTCCAAACGCTATCTTAGGAAGCACTTGAATTTGAAAACCATTCTTCATCTGAATTAATCCGACATAATTTTTTATAGAAACAACTTCTCCAACATTACGCCTATATCCTATTTTCATAAAATCCAGTGCGTCTGCATTCTCAGCATTTCCGTTAAACTCATGGATAAATGCTACTAAATTTTCAAATTCCTTTTGATTCAGATATTTATATTTTTCATCATCTTTATAATCTTCATTACAGGTAATTGAATCAAACTCTTTTACCTCAAATGGTTTACCCATACTATCACCACACTTTACAAGATTTCCTTATAGCTGTTAATATTTCCAAATGCCCTCTTGTTGATAGAATACCTTTTTTCCGGTAAATCAATTACCTCTTCAACATTACCTTTAAAAATATTTTTTGCTACAATTTTCTCATCACGAATAAATTTCAGACTGTCATCACTCTTTTTATTATCACCTAAAACAAGCTGAATCTTTTGATAATCCTCATAAAAATACTCTTGCAACAATGGAATTACAGACTTTTCAAAAATTGACTGCAATTTTTCGATTGACGCATCATCCCTAAGCCCTGTAAAAAAGGCATGTCCTATGGTATGCTCTCTATCATATAAAAATGTAATTCTTTCATTAATTTTATCAAGTATTGCTGCCACATCCAAATCTCCCACCTTATCAGCATGAATCCTTCTAAGCACATCAGAATCTGGCATCATTTCTATAAATTGAAATCTTCTTCTAAGTGCAGTGTCCATCAAAGCTATTGATCTATCTGCTGTATTCATAGTTCCTAAAATATACACATTAGCTGGTACACTAAACTCATCTCCTGAATATGGCAGTATAGCTGATGCCGCCTCTGGCATTCCAGCTCTCTTTGTACCTTCAATTAATGTAATCAATTCGCCGAATATTTTTGAGATATTTCCTCTATTAATTTCATCGATAACAAATACATACGGCTCTGTATTTTCTTCAATTACTGCACTTTCTAAGTCTGGGTTTGCGTTCCTTGTATGTACAGTGCTTTTTGCATTCTGACAAAATTCTTTAAACACTCCCGGTTCTATTGTATATCCAACATCTTGTGTATTTTCATCAATAATTGGTTTTATTCCTTCTATAAATTCTTCATATCCGTATGACTGATGAAATGTAGTAAATGCAATTCTTCCAGCCTTCTTTAATTCATTATATCTTGTCATAACTGCAGCATAGTCTGTAAGTTCATCAACTGACTTTCCATCACAAATGGCAACTGCATATATTGCAGAATTATATGTTTTACCAGTTCCAGGAGGTCCGTATAAAATTAAATTCTTATCATACTCTTTATTTGTTTCTTTCATTTCCTGGAACACACCTCTTTCTTCTAACTCTTTGCCTAAATAATCAATATTAGTTTGCTGTCTTGCTTTTCCAATATCCCATGCTGCCATATCAAATATCCTATAATTTTTCACATTAAAATACTCATCTCTAAACGCCTTGACAATCCTTACATTTTTTATGTAAGTATATAATTCTGTTTTCCACTTGATTCCAATGTTGAAATATATAAATATATTATCATTCCCCATATTGCCATTAAAAACAGGGAATGTCATAGGCTTCAAGCAATGAAGCACCATTGATGCAGATGCAGCACGCATTCCATGAAAATTCTCATTTAATGTCTGTTCACATCTATTGAATATGTCATCATCATTAGACATATCCTTAATATCAATACACATTTGAATAAAGTCCTTTGGTGAATGTTCATCTGTTTTATTTTGAAATGTATAAAATCCTGCTCCAAACATACCAAAGTTGGTATTCTCACCTTCATTACTGGCATATTCACCTTTCTTAGCCCTTTCCCATAGGGTATCCAACAAATCTTTTAATCTACTTTTTTCTTCACTTGGAAGATGACTGTCATCTACCGTTTTCTTCTTTGCATCAATTCCATGCTTCCATGTCCCCACACACATAAGGTATACAAGGTTTAAATCTTTATAATCACATATAGACAAATCCTCTACATTCTCATATGCTTTTATTACTTCTCTAATCAATTCATATGTTGCATCATAGGAATTAGGATCCATTTCCTCTGAATGAATTAATTTTTGAACTATATCTAAGTATTCTTTGATTTTGGCTGATACCCTCATAGGACCTAGTGGTGGTTTGAAGCCATATTTTTCTAATTCATCCTTTTGAAACAATTTCGTAGAAAACTCTTCAAGCATTTCCAGTTCCATATACGGTCCACTTTGACCATCAAATTCCCCCGACCTATTAAATTTATTATCATCTATGGTTGATACTGTTTTATTAACAGCGTTTACTTTGCATTTAAACTTTATAGCACGAACTGTATTTGAAACATATATGTAAACAATATCTCCTACAGAAACATTTACACTTTGTCCCCAATCTATAGAGCCTAATTCTCGAAAAGCTCCAATAACATCATATTTATCTGGATTACCCGATATAATCCATTCAGTATTCTTTATAGTGTTTTCTTTTTGGCTATCCAAATGTATCACCTCAATTCAAAAAAGTGTATAAACTTCCAATTTTCATTTTATCATATTTGTATATATTTGACACCACATTCTTTAAAACTAAAAACGACCAGAACATCCCTGTTCCAGCCGATTTGGTTTTAAATCATATTTACTATATATAACTTATTAATTTCCAGAATAATTAGTATTACCTCTCATTACTTATGTCAGTTTTTATTACATAAAGTATACTCTCTCGCCATATCCCCTATACTTCTCGCCATATCCTCATTTATCCCCACTGCTCTTTTCCCAAAGCTTTCTGGAACTATTGCCTGATCTAGATTTAACCTTATTAGGTTAATATTGCTATTCTCACGCACTAGCTTTTCAAAAGGAAACCTAATAATTGTTGGTGTGTTAAAGCCAACACCTAATTCTAGTAATACCAGCTTTTTATTAACTGCCTCTTCCAAATAATCTGAAAATCTTTCTTCTGCCTCATACCAGCTACTATCCTGCACAAAGTAATTATCCTTGCGTAAGTTCATATCCATGCTTCCACCACACACCGGGCATTTTGGCACCATATAAGATGGGATTTTACAATCCCTTCTAGCCTGATTCATCTGCTCAAATATTTCAACTGCATTATAAATTTTGTTATGGCAGCCTTTTTTACATTGAATATGAAAATAATCTCCCTGAGTGCAAAATATTTTCTCACTTGAAAGACCTGCTTTGACAAATTGACCATCTGCATTTGTACTTAATACAAAGATTTTCTTGTCTGAAAGCATATCTAATAATGTTTTGTGAAGTGGGGTCACATCAAGCTTTATTCCACCTAGCATTGCCTGTTTTGACCAATAGCCCCAGTAGCTTTCCTCATCTGGGAAGGGATAAAAGCCCGCTGAATACATATCCTGCATATATTGACCCTTGCCATATTTTTGTTGAAACTCGCCGAAATTTTCTTCAAAAAAGCCACCACCATACCTTGCTCCTGCTGCCGTACTCATTCCTGCTCCTGCACCAATAAGCACATAGTCTGCATTTTTTATCATTGTTACAGCTTCTTCTATCTGCTTTTCATATGGGGTATTTTGATAAATATAATCTCTGGCAGGTGTACCACAAAGAAATTCCTCAAAGGTTACCTTTTTCTTTGGAAATTTTACTAAGCTCATTAAATCACCTTCTATCTCTATCCTAACATTTTTCTATAAATTTCCTCGTCCTCGTCCTTAAAAACATTAAATATTACCTTAATCCGGCTGTTGTTATTTTCCTTATATTTCTTAACTGTAGCCACTGCTATCTGTGCAGCCCGTTCATTAGGAAACATAAACACACCTGTTGAAATACAACAAAAGGCAATAGACTTTATTCCTTTTTTCTCTGCTGACTTTAAACAATTTCTATAACAGTCCTCTAATAGTTTTTCGTGATTACTGTTAAGCCTTCCCTGCACAATAGGTCCAACTGTATGAATTACATAATCACAGGGAAGATTATAAGCAGGTGTAATTTTAGCTCCACCAGTAGGCTCATCATAGCCTTGCTTTTTCATTATTTTGTCGCACTCAAGCCTTAACTGTATACCTGCAAAGGTATGAATACAATTATCAATACAATTATGGCAAGGCACATAACAGCCTGTCATTTTACTATTAGCAGCATTAACAATGGCACCAACCTTAAGTCTGGTAATATCCCCCTTCCAAATATACATATCCCTTTGTACCTCCTCCATTTCCTCGAGAGTAACAATACCTTTTTTCTCTAATTCATAAGCTAAATATTTGTCCTGTTCTTTTAGAAAATCCTCATTAATATTTTTAGCCATACGGACATTCATAAGAGAACGAAGCATTTTTCTTTGCTCATTACTGTTAATTGGCACCTTGACCTCTTGAGGTAATTTTATATTTTCTTCATTCTCATATTCCTTTAATAATTCTTCTATTAAATATATTCTTCTTTCACTTTGGTTCATTATTCTCTCCTTGCCACTGCCCTTACAGGACAATCTTCAAAACATCTGCCACAATGCAGACAATTATTTTCACTAATTACATATGGATTTCCTTCTGTTATACAATTTTGAGGGCAATTTAATTTACATACGCCACAGCCAATGCAATTATCCGTTATATAGTAGCCCTTCTTCTTAATGCTCTCATTGCCTAAGCTATATGTATCTCTAAAAATTGGTCTTACACCAAGATTAAAATACTCCATCTGTCCCTTGTCAATACAAAAGACAATGCCTATAGACCTTGTATCCTTTGGATAAACATTGGCAAGATAAGGCTGTTCTTCAAATATTTTATTAATCCATTTTTCCTGCTCATTTTCTGGTACAGCATATGCCCTTCCAGATAAACGAAGCATTTCCTTGTATTTTGTATAACCTAATATTTGTACTCTCCCATCCTGTAAAAGCTCCTTGCAAAAGCTTTTACCTCTTGCTGTAAAAAAATATTTTTTATCCGGTTCATAATGAATAGCACTTATATTTCTTATTTGAGGCGCACCCTGACTATCAACAGTAGCAAAGGCAAGTACACCTACCAGCTTCATTTTATTTAAACATACTTCTAAATTCATAACTAAACACCTGCTTCATAATTTTTCTAAAATGTATAATTCTATTTACCTACCAATATCTACAGCTTTTTTTAATTTTATTTATCTACTAATGCCTATATCATTCTATAATTTTAATTCTATCTTTTCTCCTAGGTTTAGTTTCCACCAGCATACTTCGCTGACCACCACCGGCATTAGGTGCAAAATTTCCAGCTTCAAGAATTTTTTCCAAAGCCTCTCTGCTTATTTGCTCATCCTTGTATTTTCTAATAGAATGTCTGCTTTTTATTATATCTAATAGCATATTAACGCCTCCTTAGTTATATCATTTCTTGTTTTCCAACATTGTGGATCAGCTCCATAAAAGCTGCCATTTGTTCCATTAGCAACAGCAGGACAGCCTCTACACCAAGCCTTTAATTCACATTTGCTGCACTTAACAAACTTATCATATTCTCTATACCTTTCCATTGAACAAATCCAAACATCTGCTAATCTATCTTCAAAAATATTTGCTACCTTACTTCCTAATACTCTTCTGCAAGCCATAATATCTCCATTAGACGAAATGGTTATATGACAATTTCCACAATTACATCCACCGTATATAAGACCTTCCTTTGCATTTTGTGGTATATGAAATTGTCCTGTTTCATATTCATACAGGGTCCATAGGTGGTCCTTTCTATTAAAATAGGTTTCACATTTTGCCTGCTCATATGACTTAAACTTAGCGTCACAAATCTGTAGAAGCTGTCTATATTCCTGTGGCGTCATAGTAGTATCTACCTCACCACCAGTAGGCACATATCTAGAAAATGCAAATACCTTAACCTTCGCTTTCACTACTGCATCAATAATATCCGGTATTTCCTTCATATTTGTTTTTGATACTGTACTCATAATCACACTTTTTATTCCTGCCTTATTAATACATTCTACCTTTTCTAAGGTTAATTTAAAGCTCCCAGGCTTTCTAAACCAATCGTGGGTTTTCTCCATTCCGTCAAGGGACATCTGATATTTTTCACACCCACAAGCCTTTAATTTTCTGCATACTTCATCATCAAGATGAAATGGATTTCCCATTATTGTAAATGGTATATTCTTTTCTTTTAATAAATCTGCTAATCTCCAGAAATCTGGGTGAAGGATAGGATCTCCACCAGTAATATAAAAATATGGCACACGATTATAAACCTTGCAAAAGTCCTGACAATTTGCAACTACCTCTTCCATTTGAGTCCATGTCATACTTTTTAACTCCTTACAACCCTCCCCGGAAAAAATATAACAATGCTTACAACGCTGGTCACACTCATCTGTTATATGCCATTGAAATGCAAAATACTGTTTCATCCTATCCATCTCCTTTTACTACTATTTTTCTGACGCACCGCAGGCTGTTCCACACGCTGCCGGCTTTTCTGTCTGCTCGTCTGATGCACCGCAGGCTGTTCCGCACGCTGCGCTTACTTTCTTTTCCTCGTTCCATTCTGCAATGTTTGATAATGCCATTTTTGTTTCCTCCTTTATATTTCTAACTGGCTTTTGCCTTGTTACAGCTTAATAATACCCTCTTCCCTCGATTATGAAAAGTACGCACTTTTTTGTGACCTAGTTACCCAAAGGTGACCTTTGTGTATTTTTTTCTGTCCTATTTTGTGTTATACTGTCTTATATTATTATACAAGGAGTTGATACCTATGCTGTCAAAGGAAGAATTACCAGAATGTCCTGTTGCCACTACCGTTTCCCTGATTGGAAGCAAGTGGAAGCTGCTTATTATTAGAAATCTTTTGCAAAGACCTTGGCGTTTTAATGAATTAAAAAAAGATCTGGAAGGAATTAGTCAAAAGGTTCTTACTGACAGTCTTCGTTCAATGGAAGAAGATGGTCTGATTATAAGAACTGTTTATCCTGAAGTTCCTCCCAGAGTAGAGTATGCTCTAAGTGAGCTGGGTCAATCCCTAAAGCCTATTCTTGATTCTATGGTAGCTTGGGGAACTGCCTACAAAAATATGTAGCGTTACTACCTGCTACTATTATGGAAAATGATTTAATAGATTCAGCTCTCAATTAGCAAAGGCGAGCCTTTTCAGATGTCTACAACAACCTTATTCTTTCTGAAAGCAATATTTATATACAGAAATTTTCTAATGATTTCTCTTCATCATTATATAGTAGCAAGGTATTAGTAAGGAGCAGGCTCCTATCCACGCAAGGGGACTAGCAATACATACAGAGGTATATCCAATTACTCCCGACAAGCCAATAGTTGCTCCAATACGCATTACCAATTCTATAATGCAGGCACTAAAGGGAGCAATGCTGTTTTGCATACTCTGAATAGTAGAACGATATACTGCTAAAAATCCCAATATAAAGTAACAAGGAGCTACTATTGTAAGATACATATCTGAATAATAATATATTTCCTTTGTAGGCTCTGATAAAAACATATTTACGATAGGGTGTCGCAACAATATAATACCAATACACATTATAAGATTAAAGACTTCTGTCTGTATAAGGCACGCAACAACTCCCTGCTTTATTCGATTAATTTTACCTGCACCGTAATTTTGTGCTGCATAGTTGGATATAGCTGTCATCATTGCATTATTAACCAGCACTGATAGCTGGTCTGCCTTTGACGCTGCTGTGTAGCCTGCTACTGCGTCAGTTCCTAAGGAATTAACTACTGCCTGCATAGCTAACTGACCAATACACATTACTGACATTTGAAAGCCCATAGGAAAACCTATTTTTAAATGCTGTAAAATTGGTTTTCTTAAGCTTCTAAAATCTTCTATTCTAATATGTATAACAGGAAATTTCTTTAACCCTACCAACAAGCTAAGTAATGCAGAAGCAAGCTGTGAAATTATTGTTGCCCAGGCTGCCCCAGCCACACCCATATTTAAAGGGATAATAAATACTATATCTAAAATTACATTTAATATTGATGAAAACACCAAAAAGTATAAAGGTGTTTTGCTGTCACCTAAGGCACGCAATATATTAGAAATCATATTATAAAATACTGTAGCTATCGTTCCCATAAGCACTACAATCATATACTCATAGGCTTCCTTGGAAATATCAGAAGGGATTTTCATTATAGATAAAATTTCATGGGAAAATACACCACAAATAGCTGTTAATATTATGGTAAAAATAATACTTAGTACAGTAGAGGCAGCAATGCTTTTTCTCATACCTACCTCATCCTTTGCACCATAGGCTTGTCCTAAGCATATGCCAAAGCCACCTGTAAATCCATTAATAAAGCAAAATACAAAATAGATTATTACGCTGGTGGAGCCTACTGCTGCCAGAGAATTAGCACCAAGTGTTTTTCCAACAATTATTGAATCTACCAGTGTATATAAAAGCTGAAAAAGATTTCCAAGTATTACTGGAATTGCAAATTTTAACAAAACATTAAAAGGTTTTCCTATTGTTAAGTCCATTTCCTTTGACTTTTCCATAAAAATTCTCCTATATGTATTCTAAAATTTTCTTAATATATTACTTAATTTGTAATCTTTAATTTTTATATGTTAGCTTAATATAACCTCATACATTACCAATTTATTGTCTTTAATTTTTATTATATATAACTTAATATACTAATTATCCTATAATTTTTAATTTCAATTACTTCTGATTTACTTATTATCTAGAATTTAAAATCCTCGTATCTGCATAGTCCCTGCTTATACCACTTACAATTAGAACAGCTTTTCTCAAATATTTCCTTAGATAGAAATATTTTTGCCTGACTTTTTAGATAAGAATATGTATAGGTCATACCTTCTTCAAGCTGTAATGCCAAAAGCAGCTCACTATCCTTTAGGTGAACATGATTATTTTCATCCTCACAATATTTATTGTCTACTAAATTGGGACAGCTTGCACATATATCATCAGCATTTGTGGTCAACATTAGAGGCTCATTTGGATTATTGTTAAGCCATTGAACCATTCTTGTCATATTTTCACAAAAAGCACCGCTGTAGCCATAGCCTTGATACAGGTTTGTACACATAATATGGTGTACTCTAAACTTATACATAGTCTTATCTCCATTGTCAGTTATATTACTTGTTCTAGTAATTTTTTATATATCTCTAGTAATTTTCCTCGTGTATTTCAAAATATGCCTGTGGGTGATTACATACAGGACATACCTCCGGTGCTTTTTCACCAACTACAATATGTCCACAGTTACGACATTCCCATACCTTTACTTCGCTCTTTTCAAATACCTTTTGCATTTCTACATTTTGAAGTAATTGTCTGTAACGCTCCTCATGTCTTTTCTCTATCGCACCTACCATACGGAATTTTGCTGCCAGCTCTGGGAAGCCCTCCTCCTCAGCAGTTTTTGCAAAATCCTCATACATATCGGTCCACTCGAAATTTTCACCCTCTGCCGCCGCAGCTAAATTTTCCTTTGTGTTGCCAATTCCATTTAATTCCTTAAACCACATTTTTGCGTGTTCCTTTTCATTATCGGCTGTTTTTAGGAATATAGCTGAAATTTGCTCAAAACCATCCTTTTTTGCTTTAGAGGCAAAATAAGTATATTTATTTCTTGCCTGAGATTCTCCTGCGAATGCCTCCATTAAATTTTTTTCTGTTTTTGTTCCTTCATATTTGTTCGCCATATGCTTGACCTCCTAATATAATTTAGCATTTTGCGCTATTATTAACTATATTTATCTAGTTTTACCACCTTTTTTTCATATATCCACACACCAGTATATTTAACTTTATTATCTTAACCTTTTATGCTAATTTATATGTCCACCCTTGTCATTACCTTTGTCATTTCCTCCACAAAGTCACTTGCCTACACATATTTTAGCACATAAAAATCTGCCAGTCTATGTTACTACCAAACTTAAAATATTTAAAAGTCCCCTGGCATACTGTTTTCTTACAAATCAAAAGAAGCCTAGACGAAACACTCATATTTCACCTAAGCTTCTCTTTATGAACACATTAGTATAGTATTATTTGCTTAAATTCTAAGCACCCTACTATTTTTTAAATTTTTCTAAGCCTTTTGTCATTTCCCATTTGTAATCTGAGTTTAATTTATCAACCATACTATCATACATTTCTTTACCATCTGTGTACCCCTTTGTAGAGTATCCACCATCTAGGCTTGTATCACCAATAATACCATTATAATCTGCCACCATTAGCTTTCCATCTACAGAATACATTCCATTGTATATAACCGGGAAGTATACAGTTGTTGCTTTGAATTCTGACTTGCTATTTGAAAGCTTTCCAGAATATACAACTATATAGGCATTTTTATATTCATCGTCATCATCTGCTTTATCATTATAAACAAAATACTGACCTACTGCCTTTAAATCAGAAACACTATTTTCTTCATCATAGTATCCCTTTACATACTCCTCTATTCTTGTCTTGGCATCAGCTATAATATCCTTTGCATCTGTATCATCAATATCTGCAAGCTTTGTTATCATTTCTATACTATCAAATTTTTCGGCTAAATCTACAATTTCATGCTTCTCATAGCTTGTATCAAACTTCACTAAAGCTAAATAACAGCTTAACAGACTTGTATGTCCAGGTGTTCTAAAGTGATTATCTATGTCTAAGCCTGAATAACCAGTTACAGATATATCTGAAGAATATTTATATTCATCTTCTGTTTCAAAGACATCCTTAATACATACTGGATAGTATACCTTCTTAGTATTAAATTTATTATCCTCACTTGATACATCAGCACTATAAATAACATACACTACATTAGAGCTATCATTACTTGCAAAAATATATCCTTCATACTGTAATCCGTCATATGATACACTACTATCTAATTGTATATCTAATGTTTTCTTGATAGCAGCTTCAGCCTCTTTCTTTAACTGTTCAAGGCCTTCACTTGTAATAGCTGATGAAGAAGTTATAATTTCCTCTAATCCTTCTACCTTGAATTCTTTTTCAAATGCCTCAGGAACCATACCATAATTATCTATATAGTCCTGAGCCTGTTTGCTGTAAAGCTCAACAGTGATTACATCACCATTTTTTAAATCATAAGTCTGTGGAATATAATAATCATATCTTCCTAATTTCGCACCATCAAAGTTAAAATCTGCATATCCACTACCTGAGCGTCCCGAAAATTCAACTGTTACACCTTCAAAGGCATCAAAGGTTTCTACTGCCTTTAAGCCTGAAACAGTATATTCACTATTCTTATACTCTAATTTACATTTAACAAACTTCTGTGCATCCTTGTTTACAGTTATTTTGTATTTAACCTTATCACCATTTTTCAATTCTGTTGTTTTGCTGTCACTGTTAAACTCAACCTTAATATTGCTCTTTAAAGCATCTATTGGCTCAGCAAGGTCTAACAAATCACCATATTTGTCTTTGGCATCACCTGTAAACTTTAATTTACTGCCATATTCCTCATCAATAGCATCCCAATCAATAGAAATTGATGCACTACCATATCCCTCATAACCATCTGTTTTTACTTTTATGTAGTCATTCAGATTAATTGTAGGCTTTGAATTAACAACTACTAAGACAATAGCTATAATTGCTACAATAAGAGCTACTGCACCTGCACATAGACCAGCTATTAATTTTACTGGAGCTTTCTTTTTCTGAGCCAGAGCAGGATTTCCTGCTGCTGCAACATCTGGCTGTACTGTTGTATCAAATCCATTCTGTACTGTTGGCTGAACTACTTCTTCGACAGAAGCCTGCAGATTATTATTTTCCTGTGATAATGTATCTGCAGAATTTTCTGTTTCTGGTACATTTTCTGTACCTGCAGGATTCTCCTCTGTAATAGGACTTTCTGTAACTACAGCGCTTAATGGGTTTCCACAATTTTCACAGAACTTTGCATCATCTGCATTTTGTGTTCCACACTTTTCACAAAACATCTTTTGTCCTCCTTTTTACTTTACAAATCAAAAAACATTTTTCTAGTCAAAAATTGCATATTATATATTTAGTTTATAATATATTCATTTCAAACTTACCCGTATATAATATAACGAAAAGTAATTTTTGTAAACTGCGTCTGCTTTAAGATAGTAAAATATATAAATTTATAAACAAGTATGAAACAAATGCCGACTATTTGCTTGTCACTAGATTACCCCTGTTTATTGCTTAACTGCTCCAGAGGATACCCCCTGTATCAGAAATTTTGACAAGCAGAAATACAAAATTACTATAGGTACTGCTATAAATATTGAACCTGCTGCAAATCTTGTAAACTGAGTTTCATCCAGATGCATTAATCCCACCGCTACAGTCCACATATCCTTTTTCTTAAGTAATAAATTCGGCAATATAAAATCACTCCATGGCCATGCAAAAGAAGTAAGGGCTGTATACACTATTATAGGCTTTGAAAGTGGTAAAGTTATACTTGTAAATACTCTGATATTACTTGCTCCATCAATCCGTGCCGCCTCATAAATAGCATTGGATATTGTATCAAAATAGCCCTTTTGCACCAGATAACCCATAGGTGCTCCAGCTGCATATATGAGAATCAGGCTCCAAAGTTTATTAATCAACCCAAAATTGACCATAAGCAAGTATACTGCTGTCATTCCCATAAAGCTAGGAAACATACTAAGTATAAGTGTTGACTTCATCAATAATTTTTTTGACCTAAACTGAAATCTGCTAATTGTATAGGCAGTTAAAATTACTAAAATAGTTCCAATTATACAGGAGCCTGTTGATACAAACAATGTATTTTTAAGCCAATTCGGATAATCATACATTGCCGTATCTGAAAATAATTTTGTATACCCTGCAAAGCTAAAGCTATCAGGAAAGAAACCTTTTAAATCATATATTGAACCATTTTTTGAGAAGGACGCCATAATGAGCCACAAAACAGGAAAGAAAAACAAAAAGCATACAAATATAAGAATTATATAGGTTACAACTGCATCTACTTTTCTGCCAGTGCTGACCTTTTTTGTTTTCATCGATATGTATCCTCCTTTTTATATGCTGAACTATTAATATAAACTGCTAATGAAAATATTGATGTTATAATAAATATAATAAGGCTCACTGCAGCTCCTATACCATAGTAGTTGTTATCGATAGAAAGATTATATAGCCAGTTTATCAATAAATCTGTATCACTTGCCAGAAAATATCCATCCATATACAGACCACCTCGCAAGAAATAGAATATACCAAAATTATTGAAATTTCCTATAAAGCTTGTAATTAAGACTGGTGTTGTAGCAAATACTACAAATGGAAATGTAATCTTTGTAAACTGCTTCCATCTAGATGCCCCATCCAAAGCTGCTGCCTCATATAAATCATTATTCATATTTGATAAAATACCTGTTGCCAACAGCATTGATGTGGGTATAGAAATCCATGCATTAACAAATAATCCTATAATTTTCGCATATATTCCAGCATCAATATCCAAAAATCCTATTGGATTGGTGCCTGCACCAGTAATATAATAATTAACAGGTCCTCCATAAGAGAACATAAATTTAAAAGCTAATAATGTAATAAAACCTGGAACAGCATATGCTATTATTGGAAACATTCTCCAAAAGGTTTTGCCTTTTACACATTTCTTATTTAATAAAAGTGCCAGCCCTAGTCCGCCAAAATAATTAATAAGTGTAGATAGAACAGCCCACACTACATTCCAGCTAAATATTTTTACAAATGTATTTTTTATTTCTGAAAGTGAGAATATTTTTACAAAATTTCCAAATCCAATCCAATCTACAAGCTTTGGAGGTACAATATCTCCTCCATAGTTTGTAAATGAAATCAATATCATAAATATAATAGGAATTACATTAAAAACGAGAACACCTATTACTGGTGCAATTAATGCAACTACATAAAATTTCTTATCTAAAATATCTCCTACTCTTTTCTTAAGAGCAGGAATTGGTTTCTTTGCCCTTTTCATTTCCTCAAGGTTTTGAACATGTCTTATATTAACCATATGTAATATAATAAATCCTATAATAAGTAATATTGCTAATAAGCCACGAAGCATCATAATTATAGAATCATCACCAGCTACTCCTAACCATGGATCTGCCTCATTTGTACCAAGCGTTATAAATCCTAATATATCCCTAACACCAGCTGTAACAAGATAAATAATCATTCCTGTAAAAGCACTTAAATACAAAAGTCCACTTACCCACTGTCTGTAGCAAAGCTGACCGATTCCCATTACACATACAGATAATCTAACAGGTAATGAAGATTTGAACAAAACATATTTGATTTTGTTTAATTTATTTATTTTTTTATTTTTTTTTGCTTCTTTAATTTTGTAAGCCTTTCCTGCATTCTTCATTTTCAGCCTTTCTTACTTGACTATTCTGCCAAGGTATATATAGCATCATAAATATTCTTGTCTACTGTTTCTAAAGCCTTCTTTAGTTCTTCCTTTGTTGAATATTTCTCACTTTCACCATTTTTGAGTCGGAAAGCATCCTTTGCCACATCTCCCATTGCAGATTGTGCAGGCACCCATATCTGATCGACTGCTTTTACTGAAGGCATAAGATAAATTCTTCCCTCAGCCAATGAATTGAAAATCATATCTGATACGCCCTGGGATTCACTTGCAACATCCTCTCTGGTTGGGGCAATACCTAACATCTCACTTCTCTTTTTAATCATCTCATAGCTTGTGGCAAAATTTACAAACTCTAAACATTCTTCTCTATGCTCTGTATATGAGCTAATGCCATATCCATTAACACCACCCATAACAACAGTTTCCACATAATCCTTCTCTGACATTTCCTCTGTATTTTTTGATAAATCTCCATCGGCTGGCAATTTTTTTGGAAGCTCAACCATCATTAGATTTTCCTCTGCCTTTGCTTTAGCTTCTTCCTTTGAAAGGCCTTCCTTTTCGTAAACCAATGCTAATTTCTCTATAAATAAAGAATATGTATCAGGTGTTGATACTGTACAAAAATATGTACCACTTGCCAACTTTTCATATCTGTTAAGGGTAATGGTATCATCAATACAGCCCTCATTCATAACACCTGCAAACTGTTTTAAGGCACTAAAACCATTAACAGAATCTTTTGCTGAAAAGCCTATATCCTTAGAATTAATTGTTCCATCACTATTATATCCAAAAACATATGCTCCATATGAAAGCAGAAATTCTGAGGACAGGTACAAATTATTGAGTGATGCCATAAATCCGTACTGACTATCCTTGTTGGCACTAGTATCTGTATCCCTGAGTAATTTTGAATATGTATATAAGTCATTCCAATTTTCCAGAAAATCAGCTACTTTATTATTGTCCCTATCCCATTTATTTTCCCAATCCTCAGGTAATTTATCTTTTCTATAAAAAAGCATCGGCTCCTGAATATTTACAGGCACACCGCAATAGTAAGTCTTGCCATCACTTACCATCTTAAAAGCATCCCATGCTTCCTGTGGCACCTGTTTGTAGCAATCCAGCTTTTCTATATCAATAGGTATAATATGTTTATCCTCTGCAAAAGTCATCAGCTTATCATTTGCCTGATATATTACATCCGGTCCATAGCCATAAGGTCCATTAGCCGCTAAATCCGTATATTCATCCATGTTTGCATCCACAGCCTGTATGCCTTTATCCTTATAAGCTTCATTAAAGGCATTAATTAGTTCATCTAAATATCCCTCTGACTTTGCAGTATCATTTTCTAATATATGAAGCACAACTGTTTCTCCACTTTTATTAGTATTTTCATCCTTTTCACATCCAGTAAAACAACTTGTGACCATAGTTGCTGCAATTCCTGCTACTACAAGCCTTTTTATTTTACTCTTAGCCATAAAAACAACCTCCATTTTCTTTTCTGTTTTCATCAATTACCAGACCATATGGTTTTATAACCAAATCTTCTACCATTCTCTCGTTATCTGTATTGTTAATGTACAAGGAAACCTTGTATTTTTCTGAAAATCTTCTTACAATCAAAACCTGATTCTCACTATAAATACGCGTTTTACTCTCTGAAAAATCATATTTATTTCTTAGTCCGCCAAGATATTTTATTAACTCTTTTATGTCCTTTTCTGAATCGTTTTCAGCCTTATCCCAATCCATACATCTTCTACAATCTGGGTCATAGCCTCCTTTTGTAAGTATTTCTGTACCATAAAATATACATGGAACACCGGGATATAGATATAATAAGCTAAGTGCAAGCTTCATTTTTTCCCTGCTTTCGCCTATCTCACTATAAAAACGATGTGTATCATGACTATCTAATAAATTTAACATCATTTTATTAACAATATCATTATTTCTCATAAGTAAATCATTCAGCTTATATGCCATCTCTGCCGCATCAATTTCACCAGTTTTGAAAAAGTCCAGACATGCCTTTGTAAAGGCATAATTCATTATACTGTCATATTGGTCACCTCTTAGATAATTATGGGCATCATGCCAGTTTTCACCAATAATAACTATATCTCTTCCTATTCTTCTGCCAGCTTCTTTAACCTTTATTCTAAATTTTCGCCAAAAACTATGACTAATTTCGTCTGATACATCTAAACGCCACCCATCTATATGATATTCCGTAATATAATAACATGCAATATCAATCAAATATTTCATAACCTCAGGATTTGAGGTATTAAGCTTTGGCATATATTCACAAGCAGCAAAGGTTTCATAATTGCATTTATCATTATCTATTTCGTCACCATAAATAACAAACCAGTCATAATACCTAGAAAATTTTCCTTTTTTCTTTACATCCTGAAACTGCTCCATTAAATCTGAACAATGATTAAATACAGCATCAAGCACAATATACATTCCTTTTTTGTGTAAGCTACTGACTAGCTCCTTCAGGTCCTCATTAGTACCAAAATGTTCATCTACATTCCAATAATCACTAATATCATATTTATGATTGGATATTGACTTAAAAACAGGTGTTAAATATATTGCATTACATCCCATATCCTTAATATAGTCAAGCTTTTTCGTAATACCTGGAATATCGCCTCCAGCAAAAGTTTTTGGAGTAGGAATATCGCCCCATTTACAATTAACATAGGATTTATCCTTGTCATTTCTTCCCATATAAAATCTGTCTACAAAAATCTGATAAAAGGACATATGACCCATCCAGCTTACATACTTCATAACATCTGCCTTATTTATGTATGGATACTGAAAAAAGTTGTAAAAGCCTAATTTGAAATTATAGCTATCCGTTATTCCGTCCTCACTAAAATAATAATTTTTTTCTCCATCGCATACATAAAAAACATATGCCAGACGGGTATCCTCTAATGTAAGTGTAACTGTATAATAATCAAACAACTGACCCGTATACGCTTTTTCCATTTCCTTCCTTTTTTGTTCTTCACCAAACACATATTTACTTTCATAAATAACATATGCCTGTTTTATGTCATCCCTTACAGTACGCAGCCTTAAAACAATCTCATTTGATGATATAGGAAAACAATATGAGGAATCTGTAATATGTGTTATTCCGTATCTATTCATACCTTATGCCTTTCTAGTTTTGCACATCACCATTTCTAACTATCACAAAAGTATCTAATGATGGGTTTTCAGGATTTGTTGTAAGAGTAATTGTATAATTTCCATCCATCAAAACATTTATATTGGTTGTTTCTGCTGAACCACCAAGTCCACCACTACCTTCAAATTGCGTTGCATCTACTGTAGTTACACAACCAAAGCCCTTCTGTCCATCCCATGCCCAATCATGTATTAACTGGAACTGATCACCGGCATATAAATCAACTGTAATTGAAAACTGGTTTTTTTCACTGCCTGTTGATTTTAGCTCAAGCTTTTCCTTATTTTCGTCAGAAACTGCTCCTGCCCACTCACTAAGCTTTAATATACTTTTTTCAGATGTACCTGCAAGATACCACACTCTTGTATCTTCTGATACCTCCAGACTGGCAACACTGGCATATAAGGTTGTATTTTTTTTAAAGGTGTCCTTTGTTAAATCCTTTTTACTGCTCTCCAGAAAACCAGGTGTTTCATACCAGCCTATAAATGTAGCTCCTTCTATTTTTTCATATGCAGTATAATCTTCTGCTTTTAAAACAGCTCCTTCTTCTACCTTTGCTTCACCCAGCTTACTGTCCCCCTGCATAAATGTAATTGTATACTGTGCCTTCGTATCGTCACTCTTTTCATTTTTTGTTTTTCCACAAGCACATAATGATAATACTAACAATATGTACAATCCACACACCACTGTAATCTTCTTTAAATTTCTCATAAAAAACCTCCTTTTATGTTATGTAATTTTTACTTAACCGTTTAACTTAATCGGTTAAGCAGATATTAACATACTAAATTTTTCGTGTCAATAGTATATTGACTTTTTTTATAAAAAATGTAATATACACTTATGCGTTTAACTATGGATAGAAAGGAACTTAACAAAACATGCAAAAAAGAGTTACTGTGAAAGATGTTGCAAAAGAGGCTGGTGTATCTGTAGCTACTGTTTCATATATTATGAATAACAGGACTGACCAGAAAATAAGCGAATCTACAAGAAAAAAAGTATTACAAATTGCCAATTTGCTTAACTACACTCCCAGCTTTGCTGCTAAAAGCCTTGCTACAGGCAGAAATAATATTATAGGCATTTCCTACAGGCTTAATAACAATACTCCTACCAGAAATCTGGAAATTACTAACTTTATAAATATTTTGATTCCAAGACTGAACCGTCTTAAATATGATGTACTTTTTATGCCAACGAAGGCCTCTGAAGATAATATTCCTATTAATAGGAACATTGATGGAATTATCACTATTGATCTTTGTAAAAACGATTTTGTGGCACTTGCCGATAATTATTATGTCCCAATAATTAATGTAGATATGATTATAAATGATTCCCTTTTTTACCAAATTTACTCTGATATTCCTGCTCATATTAGTGAAGCACTTAATATATTAGGTGATGATTGCTATTTAATTTTAGAACCTTATGAAAATGAAGCCTTTACAAAATTTATCACTAAAAATTATGATAATAGTAAAATAATCATGTACAACCCCTCTGATAATTTTGATTTTGTCAAATTAAGAGGACATAAGGCTATTATTCTTGGAGCATATCTTGCTCTTATTCTTCGGCCATATATTGAAGATGAAAATATAGTAGTAATATCTGGCAATCATACAGAACACATTTTGCCACCACACATTAAAATTATAAAAAATGATGTAAGTAAAAAAGCAAATGTTGCCATAAATATACTATTAAATGCCATGGATAGAATATTCGATGTAACACATGACCATAAGGTACTATAATGTTTTTTCCATAAAATTGCAAATATCCCACGCTGCTTTTTTATTTATCATTTCACCCTGATTTTCTATCATTTCCCTTCCCTCACCATTTAACACCCTTTGACAGGTATGGCAGATACTAATGTCTGCTTTTCCCACAATACTCATATGTTTTTCTTCAAAATATTTTGCGTTTATGGTTTCACAGCCTGGTATTGGATTTATGTGTACTATTGGAATTTGTGCTACTGCTGCCTCAGTTGAGGTAAGCCCACCCGGCTTTGTAAGTATCATTTCACTTATTTTCATATAAGCTGCCATATTATTTGTATGACCTACAACCTTAATCCTATCCTTATATTTAGTTCTTAGTGTCTTAAAAAGTCCCTTATTAGAGCCACTTACTACTATTAAGGATACATTTGAGCCTTTGTAATAATTGTACAATATATCCACAACCCTTTTTACACACCCTGCTCCCATACTTCCACCAGTAATCAGAATATATTTTTTATTTTTTGCAAGTCCCAATTTTTCATATATTTTTTCCTTATCCATTTTACTTGAAAATCTGCTGTCTACAGGAATACCAAAAGGATATAGTTTCTCCCTTTCAAACCCTTTTTCCAGATATGCCCCTATTAATTCCTTTTGAGGAATAACATAATAATCACAAGCTGTTTCCTCAGTAAACGGAATACAGGTATAATCTGTTCCTATAAACATTGTTGGTGGCACACTATATCCCTTTGCCTTCATACAGGATATTATTTCCGCTGGGTACAAATGTGGCATTACAATATAGTCCACCCTGTTTTCCATTAAATACTTATTTAATACCTCAGCCATTTTCCAGTTGGCATAATAAACCGGTGACTTTACTGGAAGCCCACGATATAAATTTCCTATCTTATATACGATACCAAAAAGTGACGGACACCCTTGAACCATTTTTACATATAAATTATCAATGAAGCCCGAAATTTTGTTGCTCTTTAAATCATATGGGTTCATAAAGGAAACTGTATGCCCTCTTTTTATTAATTCTTTTTCAATGGCTCTGCCTGCTGCATTATGTCCTCCACCTGTTCCACACGATAAAATTAATACATTCATAAAAAACCTCCTTTTTCGTTTTTCAACCCTTTTACAACTACTGTCATTATAACACATTTTAATTGATATTTTTATTGCATTTTGGTAAAATATACACATAAATATTTTGTATCGTGACTAAGGAGGATTTATATGAATCACACAAAAAGGACTAATTCTTTTATATTAGTCATTATTACTATTATCAACGCCTTTATTATTAGTGGATATATCCAGGATGGTACAAAGCATAATATTTCTATGGGCTTTGCACTTACCATTGCCGGACTTGCTGCTCTGGCATTGATTTGCGATTATGTTTTGTTCTTTATAAAAAAGGACAGCAACGCATTCAAATATGTAACCATTTCTGGTTATCTGGTAGTTTATACACTCGCACTTTTAAATGCAAGAAATGACTTAGTATTTGCTATGGCATTTCCTATTTTCGTAATGTATGTTTTATATTTTGACACACTTTTTATGGGAATAATTTCTGGAATTTTCGCCTTAATAAATGTTATTTCTATTATTGCATTTTTCGTTAGAGGTTCAATGCCTTCAGGTATTTCTATTGAGCTTTCTACTATACTTTTACAATTTGCTACTATTGCAGTTACAGGCTTTGCACTTACCTGGATAACCCATTTGGAAAAATCCTTAAAGAAGTCACAGCTTGCGAGTATTGAAGCTGAAAAAGAGAAATCTGAAAATATTCTTTATGATGTTTTAAAGCTTAGTGATATAGTTAAAGAAAATTCCAACAAGGTTGGTATACTTATTTCCAATTTAAATGACGCTACAAGCTCTGCCTTAGACACTCTTAAAGCTGTTGCTGACAGCAACAGTGATAATGCTACTACCATTGAACAGCAGACAGTTATGACCAGCAACATTCAGGAAATGATTTTATCTGCCAACTCAAACGCTTCTGATATGGAGAAAATTGCAAATGAGTCCCTTAATATGGTGTCTGATGGCAGAAAGCTAGTGGAAAATCTCGATAGTAAATCCTACCATATTTCTTCACTCAATACTCAGGCAATGCACACCATTGACCAATTTGTAGCAAGTGCCGTACAGGTTAAGGGGATTACTGAAAAAATTACCGGCATATCTGAACAGACCAATCTTTTATCCTTAAATGCTTCTATTGAAAGTGCAAGAGCTGGCGAGGCAGGACGCGGCTTTGCTGTTGTTGCTGATGAAATTAGAAATCTTGCTGATGAAACTCAGTCTCTCACCAACGAAATTAGCAGCATAGTAGATGTCCTTGAGGCAAATGCCCTTGAAACACAAAGTACTATTGGAACTGTTGTACAATCTATTGATGAAGAGAAAGAGCTTATAGACAGCTCAAAGGATACCTATATTAAAATGGAAAAAATGTTCCACCAGCTTTACGAAAGTGTTACAAATACCGAAAGTCAGCTTAAAAATATTGTAGAGTCCAACAATGCTATTGTGGATAGTATAAATCAGCTTTCTGCTGCCAGCGAGGAGGTTGCCGCTAGTATGGATATGGCTGTTGAGCTTAGCAACAACAATATGAGCATTACCAATGAAGCTAAGAATTTAGTAGAATTAATTAATTCAGGAGCATTACCTACAAAATTAGAAGAAATATCATCTAGAACAGTAGAAGCAGACTTTGGAGCATCAAGTTTGAATAAAACTTTAACTGCTGGAGTATTAGGAATTATTATCGTTGTTTTGATTATCACTACAATTTATCACTTTTCTGGCTTTATTGCGTCCATTGGTGTTCTTCTATATACAGCATTAACATTCTTAATATTCTACTTAATTAATGGGGTTTTAACCTTACCTGGAATAGCTGCAATGCTACTGGGAATAGGAATGGCAGTGGATGCTAATGTTATTTCTTTTGAAAGAGTAAAAGAATTATTAAAAATAGGAAAACCATTAGATGAAGCATTTAAAGAAGGAAATAAAGCCTCACTTAGTAGTATATTAGATTCTAATATTACAACAATGATAGTAGCCATTATCTTGTTCATCTTAGGAGAATCTAGCGTTAAAGGCTTTGCAACAATGCTTATTATTAGTATTATAGTAACTGTTTTAGTGATGGTTGTCTTTGTAAAAACAATTTTAAAACTTTTTGTAGAAACAAGATTTTTTGATGACAAACTAAATTTCTTTATTGGGGTAAGAAAAAAACAAATTATTCCAAGTGAAAATGTTCATATTCCATTTAAGAACTTAGAATTTGTTCGCAATAGAAAATTCTTCTTAAGTTTAACCGTGATGATTATTGCATTAGGAACAATACTATCTTTTGTAAGAGGAGTTAACCTAGGAGTAGATTTTACGGGAGGAACAACCATTACTGTAACTAAAAATGAAAAAGTAAAATTAAAAACATTAGAACAAGAATTAAAAGATTCTAAGTATACCATCAAAAAAACTGAAGATAGTAAAA
>OIZX01000069.1_pt1 | contig 76603 bp, 108 predicted proteins | sample 1588621 | NCBI WGS metagenome assembly OIZX01 (sample SAMN03283276) | human gut metagenome | biome: human-associated habitat; material: feces | host: Homo sapiens | place: Peru | collected 2012 | reverse complement strand
TTCAACAGGTATAAAAAAAGAAAAAATGGTATCTGTAATAAAATATGGTCAAGATAAACCTAAACCTGAGTCATCTGATTACATTTTCGTCTATTGGAATGGCAGTCAATATTCTGATATAAAATTACCAGAGGTAGATGACTCTAAAAGATATTATCCAGAAAAATTTAATAATAGTGTAAAAAAGAAAGGGTACTTTCCTAAAGATTGGAGAACTTTTCTTTATTTATCAGGAATGCGGGCACAAACAAATGCTACTGATGCTGGTTATTATTATGCGGAGCTAGCTGCTTTTTGGCCGCAAATATATGATTTGGTAGAACAACAATTTTATAAAAATGACACTTCTGTTGCTTCTACTTCTATAAATATTCAACTATGGAATTCAGATTTAGCTAATGGCAATTACTATTTAGATTTTATAGATCCGTCAGAGTCTTCATTAGGAGAATTTGCCGTAAATAATATTGGTAGAAGATCAGATGTTGTGTCTAATGATGATATTAATTGTTTATTTCAACCAGACATTCCAGATGTTGTTTATATCAATATTGATGATGAAGATGAATCCCGCAGAAAAAATTATATTGATGAATGTAAAGCAAAAGGTCAAAGTTATTGTCAGTTAAAAGGAGATATATATTATACTTTAGCTACTGGTGGGACAAAAAATGGCGCTTTTGATCAAATAAAATATGAATTATATCTTCATACAAACTATCAAAAAACGCTCTCTATAACAGCGCTTCCTGCGTTTTATTTAGAACCAAATAGTAGAGTAAACATAAATGATAAATCAACCAACACATACGGAGATTTTATGATAACAAGCATTACCACGCCTCTTGGCCCTGGTAGTTTGATGTCTGTAAGTTGCAGTGAAGTTTTTGAGAGATTTTAAAAGGAGGTAAAATGACGACTTATTCAATGGGACAATATAGGTTTAGTAGTTCAGCTAATACTGTAAAAGACCTTGGTGGAAATCTCTCTGATGAAACTGTTGCTGTTACTGATGAGATAGCAGGTAGTAATACGAATACTATTTCTTTACAAGATGTTGCTTTATCTCGTGGAGATGGAGAAGCATTTGAAGTTGGAAAAGACTATTATGCTTATTTACAAATCCCGCAAGATATGAATTATAATCTTGAAATAACATTAAGATTAATAAAAGACTCAAAAGAAGAAGCTTCTAACTTTCAATATATAAAAAAAATAAATATTCCAATGGGTGGAAAATCTCAAAATACTCATCAGGTTGCTTTATATGATGATAATCCAGATAAGAACGCTAGTGGTATCATAAAAATAGTTTTCCCTGAAGATATTCCTTTTTCAGAAGGTAATAGCTATGACAAAGATAAAGATTTATTAGAAATATCTAAAGATAAACTAGACCAAAATAAGGTTGAAGTGGGTATGCTTTATAGATATAGAATACTTAAAGATAATGAGGACGGATCAAAATCAATAGTATCAACATATTATTATCTTGGAATGAATAATGAAAATAATGAAAAATATTTAAAAAGAACTGATAAAGTCAATGATATTCTTTTGCCTGAATCTTGGAAAGAGTCAGAGAGCGATGCAATTAGCACTTATGTTGTAGCATTTAGACCTGTAGAATCTGGTTTTACTAAACTATTATTAAAAATGACTAGAATTGTTGAAGATTATAATATTGAAAGAATAGACGATAACGGTAACATAGAATATGGTAGAAAATTAGATAAATCAAAAATGACTGGATGTAAACTATATCAAGTTTATGATCTAATAACTAATGGGAATATTCCTTGTGACAGAAAACCATTAACTAAAATAGGTGTCTGGGGACATCCAGAGTTAATGATGATTATTAATGGAGAAGAAATTAAAATTGGTCCAAGTGGATATTATGAACTAGATGCTATTTCTATTACAAGTTTAGGCGTTGTAGCATTAAGTAATAAAGATATGTTCAGTATTGATTTTCAATACGCTGTAGAAGATTAAGAAAGGAGAAACTTGTGGATAGTTTTTATGGCGGAAAACAAGGTGTATCCTTTGTTATTAAAGCGAGTTTCAATTCCATAAAAGAAATGGTAGATAGCTTTAAAAAGAATGAAGATAAAGTCTGGTTTGGTGAATATTGTTTAATTGATACTATAAATAAAAATGATAAAGATAATGGAAAAATTTTCCGCAGAGGTATTGCTTCATCAACAAACTCTGCTTACGGCGGAGGTGAATATATTGGTCAAATTGTTGGACCAAGTAGCGGTACTCCTCTTTTTCAATTTGATACTTTAGATAATGTATTAAACCACAAAAATGAAGAAGTATATAATCGAACCGAGGGAGATATTAGAGTTTATCCAACCCAGGTAACAAGTAATGGAGAAATAACTCAATATAATTATAGAAAAGATGAAAACGGTCAATATAGTGATCAAGATTTTGTAAAAAAAGAAGATGGCTCTATTGAATATGTTAATAATATCAAAACTTTATCATCTGCTATTGGCAATAGTGGCCTTGTTTCTGGTAAAGATCAAGATGATATTAAATGGACTTGGTGTAATGTCAAAAAAGCGAATAAAAATTCAGAGTCTTGGTTCTATGTTGGTTTTCAAATTCCTTATTTAGTAAATGAGTTTACTTCTGAATCTGTTTATCCATATGACAATAAAGGAAATTATAAAGATACGACTTTGATAATTTCAAATCCAGAAGATTCAAATCGTCCTTTTTATCAAAGATATACCCTTCAGATTCCAAAGGGTATTAAGGGCGATAGCTTAAATGGAATAAAAGTAATTACTCTTAATGAAGATTATATTCCAAATGAACAGCACGTCGCTAATAAAAAAATCTATAATTGGGATCAGTTTGTAGTAGATAACAAAGGAAGAACAAGTTTAAACACAGAAGAAATAGCTGATGGAGTAACTGTTCCTGTTTCTCCTGGTTATACAAAAAATCTTACAACTGATGCTATTGGTAGACAAATTCTAGTATATGAATATCGAATAAATGACAGAAGCGCCAACGGAGAAACATATCTTGTTTATGTTGGAGATTTTAATATTGTTGAAAAAATTAATCTTTCTCAAGATGGTACTTTAAAAATTTATTATACTCATGATGGAATTCCAGAAATTATAGGAGATAAAAAAACTGGTAAATTTATACATACTCAAGAAGAAAAATTAAAATGGATACAAAGTATTGAATTTAGTGCGGGAAATGGCGATATTACTCTAGTATATAATACAAAAGATAAGAACGGTGATAATGAAAGAGAGATATTAAATACTGCTAAACTTAGAAATATTACCAATGCCTCTGTTAATAATAAAGGTAATCTTAATTTTGGATTTAACACTACTACTAATGGTGTTAATGATTCTATTACTGTTAAAGACAGCAATAACAAAGATTTTATATTTAAAGGTGTCCAAAATATTTCTCTTCTTTCAGGCTTAGATGTTGATAAACATCTTACTGTAACCTATACTACAAAAACTAAAGATGAACAAAATTTTGATAGAGAGCTTATCGGCAGTCCAATAAATAGTATTTATTCAACAGCGATTGATGAATCAAATTTCCATCTTTTGATATTATTTGAGGACAAAGATCATAGATACAATGGTGAAGACAGCACTCAATCTCCGCATGTTATTACAAAAGATGAGGCTGCTAACAATCAATATCTTAAAGAAGGATCTATTTGGGTTAGAAAAACCATATCTGGCGAAAATCCAAAATCAGGAACAGATACAACTTATTGGTGGCTGGATTTAGGCAGCGTAAAAGATGACGCTGGAATTCTTATTGGTATAAATGTTACGCCACAGATGGTTAAAGATAGCCCATATGGAGATATTCTTACTTATTTGAATAAGACTTATAAAGGAGGTTTAACCTCTAATGAAAATGGAAGATCCCTAATTGGAAAAATTGCTACCTATGGTGATGCTACTTCAGATAAAGAATTTTATGCTTATGATTATACTCCAAAGACAGAAATTGATGGTTCTGTTTCTTATCCAAATGGGTGGTTTTATCTAGGAAAAATTTCCGCAACTAAAGAACGAGAAATATTAATGTATTCTAGTGAGAATATTGATGATATAACATCTGTAGCGTCACAATTAACGAAAGATAGAGGAATTGCTATTTATTATAAAAGTATTTCTGAAAATTTTGGATCATTGTCAACCTATTGGAAGCAGTGATAGTATGAAGCTTGTATATAATGAAAAATTTTATGGGCCTATTGAGGTTGGCACAGCAATCAACGTCCCAATAATAACAAATACAGAATATACTCATATTGGAATTCAAATACCAAAAAAAGTTCCTATTAACAAAATAATTAATGATTATGATAAAAAAAATAACGTAGGAACAACGATTAACGACGATGTTGATATTAATATTTCTACTTCAGTGGATCTTGGCGGATGCGACTATAGAATAAATGACACTGGTATTTTAGAATTTGAAAATTTAGGTAACAATGATATTATTATAACAGCGAGAAGAAATTTACCCGTAGAAACAATTATAGATGTAGCAAAATATGAAAGATAGGGAGGTGTTTCTATGTCTAATGAAAATAAACCAAATTATGAAGTAAAAATACCTCTTGAGGTAGATGGAAACTGGGAATATTTCCCTATCTATAATCCGCCGAATGCTACTGGAGAAACAAGTGGAGACGTAACATTATCAGACAATTATATTGGCGATAATATTACAACATTAGATAAAAATTCTAGCATAGCCTTTACTCCAAAAGGAGCTAATGATTTATATAAAAATGTGTTATCAAAAGTAGATGTTAATGGTCAAGAAGTGGCGGGGCCAGTCGAATTTAATAACGCTACTTATTTTTGGAATACCGCAGAATTCGGAAAAGGCTCTGACGATGATTCACTAGTCCATTTTCGAAAGCCTTTTACTTTAAAAATTGGATTAAGTGACGTAGCAGATGGCCTTAAAGCTATTGGGACTATTGAGATGAATAGCCAGCCTGTTACAGTTAATATTGATACCATGGCATTGCCTGCGGGAAATCTTACAGGAACAGTTCCCTTAGATTGTATCCCCCAAGGAGCAATAGAAACCTTGATACCGAAGGATTCATTAAATGTAGCTATCCAAGAATATATAAAAGCTGCTGATGATAATAAACCTTATCAAATAGGCGATACTATTTTAGATAATAGCACTAAAATAATGTATATAGCAAAAGGACCTAAGTTAACGGATGAAAGTGGTTATGTTGAGTATGCATCTGGGACTGCTATGAGACTTGGTGCTTCTAATGTAGGTAGTGATTCGCAACCTATTTATTTAGTTGGTGGGCAACCATTTGCTTGTACTAATTTAGCAATATCTGATGGTGATATAGATGATATATTTGCTAAAGTATTTGGATAATAAACAAAAAATAAATATTCATTAATAAAAATTGGGCAAGCTTTGATTTTTTACTTGCCCAGTTTTTATTTATAGAGGCATTATGAAAAGGAGAAACTATTATGGGTTGTTTAGATAATACTGGATTACAAAAAGTACTTACAAAATTAAAAGCATTATTTGATAAAAAATCAGACACAGGACATACACATACTTCTTTAGAAGCTGTTACTACTACTGGGACAGGCATAGCTTATAAAGCAAATGTCCCAGGAATTACGGAACTAACAAATGGTGTAAATTTTATTATGATTCCTCATCTTGCCTCTTCAGGAACGTATGCGACTCTAAATGTAAATAATTTAGGAGCAAAAAGAATTGTGGTAAAAGTTTCAAGTTCAACTGGTAATGGTATGCCAAATTTTCCTGTAGCTAATTTTATTAAAAAAGACATCCCTATAAAAATGGTTTATAGTGGTACAAACTGGGTTATTGATAATATTTCTTTAGCGTCTACAGATACCTTGCAGGGTACCATTCCAATCACAAAAGGTGGAACAGGTGCTACAACAGCTGCACAAGCAAAAACGAATCTTGGTATTATTGAGTATAGTGAAGTAACACCAGGTGGCTCTGCTGGATTAATGTCTGGTAATGATAAACTAAAATTAAATTTTACGCCATATGTAACTCAAATATATACGAGATCTTTAGATCCTGATGCTGGTATTAGTGGCTCTATAACATATAATATTGATGCACAAACAGCTGATTATGAAATAATAGATATAGCATATACTGATGGATCAAGGCATTGGACTCAAAGAATTAATAATCCTACACCCGATATGAATTTTTCATTGGCTGGTATTGTTTGTAATGAAACAATTCAATCTGGCTCTGTATATATACATAATTCTATGTATCAATTTACAGAACGTGGTATAACATGGAAATCATCAGTGAGTTCTCAACTTTATGGCACTGGCACCCATATTTCAGCTGAAGTTGGAAATTCTTCTTTGTTAAAAATTGAAAAAGTTTATGGATGGAAAAAAGATTTAAGTTAACAAGTAAATAAAATTAATTAGGAGGACTAATATTTATATTAGTCCTCTTTTTCTTTTATCTATGGGGCAATCTAATATAATATTAACACTAATAAAATTATAAAATATAGAGAAAATTTTAGTTTAGTAATATTTTTTGTTTTATAAGGCGTTATTTAAACGTCTTTTATTATATCAGAAAGGACGTTTAAATGCTTGATTCAATGCAATACTTAGGAATGCCTACAACAATAATTGTTATTGTTTTAGCAATTCTGCTTATTATGCAAGTTGTTGGAGGAGTAATAGAATTTAAAGGAAAAGCTCTCCCAGAAATTTTTCATATAAAAAAATATTTTGCGCGCAGAAAATTAGAAAGAGAAACATTAATAAAATTACCTGAAACGATGGATGAACTAAAAAAAAGTGTCGCAAATATTAATAGCCATTATGACAAAGATAATATTTCTAAAAGAGATGATTGGATGCAAAGTGTAAATGAAAAATTGGATATAGATCATTCTCTTATTAAAGAATTAAAAAAAGATTTTATATTAAAAGATATAAATGATAAAAGAAATGTAATTATTGACTTTGCTTCTCGTGTTTCAAGTTCTAATACAATAGTTACAAGAGAATATTTTAATAGAATTTTCAAAACATATCAAGAATATGAAGACATGATTAAAAAAGAAGGACTTACAAATGGAGAAGTAGACGTCGCTTACCATATTATCGTTGAAGCTTATGAAGAAAGATTATCAAATCATACTTTTTTTGAAGATGAACGCGGGTGGTAAATAAATGAATAATAAAGAGGAGGAATCTAATGACAGACGAGCTTAAAGTATTTACTGTAAATTTAAAGTCATTAGATCAAGATATTCAAGACCCAATAGTAGCTGGCGCGGGAGATGCTAACGGTCGTACATTTAGAATTATCTTTGACCAAGAAGCAGAAGCGCAAATCACTCCCGCAACTAAAGTATATTTAAGCTGGTATCATAAACAAAAACAAGTAAAAGGATATAACATCTTTACTAAAGTTAGTGATGACCCTATTATTTGGGAGATTCATTGGCCTAGAGCAATGCTTTCAGAAGGTGATGCTCTTTGTTGCATAGAACTTGTAGACGAAGTGAGTATTGCGCCAAGTACAAACTTCCTTGTTCACATTTTATCAGATCCAAATGATGGATCAAATTTTGTTGTTTCAGACGACTTTACTTTATTCCAAAATGCAGTTATTCAAATGAATTGTATAGCGGATCAAATGAAAGATCAAATGAAACAACAAAAAATTGAATTTGAAGATATGCAACTTAAATTTAGTGAAGTCAAAGAAACTGCGGAAGAAGCAAAAACCATTGCTAAAGAAGCAAAAACAAAAGTTGATTGTTTAGATGATAAAATAGATAATGCAACTTTTTCCGCTAATGTTCTTATGACAGAAATATAATTTCGCGAAAATATATTCAATCAAAGAAAGGAAGGAGATAAATGCCTGAAAAAGTAAGTTTCTTCCACGGTAAAGAAGGAAATATTGCTCAAGCTATTACAGAAGGTAAAATTAATGGTTCAGATTTTGTTGTAACATCTGATACTGATAATCTTATTTATGTAAATAAAGAGCAAGTTGGTGAAGAAGAAAAACTTGTACAGCATATTCTCGGGAGTGCTAAAACAAAACAACCATTAACCGTCAACCTTGGAGACGGTGGCGCTCTTGGTGGATTTTCTACGAATGATGAAATTAGTGCAGGTACTTCTTTAGATGACATAATTAAAAAGCTTTTAGTTAAGCGTATTCCCGCAACATATACCAAACCAACAGTAAACATTGCTTGTCCAAAAGCAGGAAGCTATGAAGTTGGTACTAACGTTGAGGTTGGAGTAACAGGCACCTTCAAACAAAATGATGGCGGCGCTGTCACAAAAATGCAAGTTATTAAAAACGGCGCAACTCCCGCAGCACTTGAATCTGCTACTTCTCCTATTACATATGCAGAAACTTTAAGCGTTCCAGATGGAAATACTACATATAAAGTAATTGCTGAATATGCGCAAGGTGCGATTAAAAAAGATAATCTCGGAGACGATTCTCCCGCAGGACGTATTGAGGCTGGTTCTGTAACAAGCTCTACTTCAACAATCACTGGCTTTAGAAAAGCATTTTATGGGGCTGGTTTAGGAGATCCCGTAATTACTACTTCTGATAATATTCGTGCTCTTGGATATTCAGCTAATGCTGTTAAAAAAGGAACAACATTTAGCATTTCTGTTCCAGAAGGTCAACAATTTGCAGTTTTTGCTTATCCAAAGTCTATTGGTGAAGTTGCTCAAGTTATGTATGTAGAAACCAACGACACTGGCGCAAGTTCTAAATTTACACGTAGTGAAGTTAATGTTTGCGGAGCTACGGCAGAACAAGATGCTATTGCTTATTATGTTTATAGCTATAAAATGGCTGTTCCCGCAAGCGCTAATATGACATTTAAAGTTACTCTTTAAGTGAGAGGAGGAAAAATAAATGACAATTGAATCTAAAGACCTTTTAGTTGCTATTAAAGCCTTCTCTCGTGGTGAAAAACTACCACTTGATGCTTCTGAAATTCATGATAGCTTAGAACAAGCGCAAACTTATGCTCAATCACCTACCGCTTATGCTGGTCAAACAATCAAAGTTCTTCAAAATGGTAAATATGAGACTTATGTTCTCAATCCTTCTGGAGATAGCTTAGTTCTTGAAAAAGTTGGCGTAGATGCTTCTGCTGTTAAAAATTATGTTCAAATTGTAGAAAATCTTCCAGAAGCAGGACAAGAGCAAGGCGTTATCTATATTCAAGGCACAACCGGTTCTATTTGGAATGGTACTAATTTCCAAACAATTTTTACAGACTTACAGCCTTTGACAGGACGTGTTGAAGCTCTTGAAACCAGTATTGCGAATGTTTATACTAAAACTGAAGCAGATAACAAAATTGCTGAAGCTGTTGGCAAAATTTCAACTCTAAAACGCGTAGTCGTTGATAACCTTGAATCTGTAGAAACTCCAGATGAAAATACTATTTATATGGTTGCTAAGGTAGCTGGTTCTGGCAATCAAAACTATGACGAATATATGTACATCAATGGTAATTTTGAAAAAATTGGTGATACAGAAGTTGATTTAACAGATTATGCTAAAACTGCCGACGTAGATACTAAAATTTCTACAGCAAAGAATGAAGCAATTGTTGATGCTGAAGGTAAAATTGCTACCGCAAAAACAGAAGCAATCGCTACTGCTGGAACAAATGCTGATGAAAAAATCAATGCTAAATTAGGTACTGATTGGCCTGAAGGCAAGACTGTTAAAGAGTTCGTTACTGAATCTACAAATAGTATTCTTACAAACAAAACAATCACCGATCTACAAACAAATGTTGGTGCATTACAAACAACAGTAAATCAACATACCACAGATATTGCTAATAAACTTGATGCTGCGGCAGTAGACGAAAAAATTAATGCTAGAGTTGGTGATATTCCTACAGAAACAACAGTAAAATCTTATATTGATACTGCTGTTGGATCTGGCGGAACCGCTAGTGCTGAAGCAATTGCCACAGCAAAACAAGAAGCAATTACAGCTTCAAAAACATATACTGACACTGCATTAACAATAACTGAATTTTAAATAAGGAGCTGATTTAGGAATGCCTGCAATTGTTAAAGTATATACAACTGTAGCTTCCAAACTATCTCAACTCACGGTCAAAGATGGTCAATTAATCTTTGTATCAGATACTAGGCGAATCTATTTAGACTTTTCAGGAAATAGAATTTGTTATGACACAATTCTAAATTTTGACAAAGATTCTGATAGAACAAGCCTAATGGCTCCAGTTGAAGGTTTTTACTTTGTAAAAGAAACAAACACTTTGTGGAATTATGGTGCTTCTGGATGGAATCAATTAACATCAGATAATCCAAACCCAATCTTTTTTGGAAATGAAGTGAGTGACTTTCCAACTCAAGGAAATAGTAAAACCTTATATGTGGCAAACGACGCTACTTATAGATATAATTCAATTACATCATCTTATGATATGATTGCCAATAAAACTGAATGGAACACGTTATAAAAAGGAGTTTAATAAATGGCTCAAGTCAAATTTATTTACACTGATGCTGCAAAATATGGCGCTTCTGCTAAAGATGCAGGCACCCTTTATTTTCTATCTGACACAAAACAGATTTTTAAAGGTGCCGAGCGTTTTAGTGGTCTAGTTTGCCAAGAAGTAACAGCTGATCCAGCACTTGAAAGCGCAGAAGTAAATACTTTATATATTAATACAACAGATGGTTCTGTTAAAATTTATAATGGAACTAATCTAACAACAATTGTTGATGGTTATGTTACAGCTATTACTGGAAATGGATCTGCCACTGATCGCGTTAGCTCTAAAGCTGTTGTTGATTATGTTGGTAGTAAAATCGGTGATCTTGATGTTGGAAAATTAAGTGAACGGGTTAAAACAAACGAAGATAATATTGCGACATTAAAGGGTGATGCTTCAACCGCTGGTTCAGTCGCAAAAGCTGTTGCGGACGCAAAGACAGAATTAACAGCTGAAATTGATAAAAAAGCTACTAAAGCTACTACCCTTGAAGGTTATGGCATCACAAATGCTTACACTCAAACTCAAGTAGATACTGCTATTTCTACCGCTAAAAGTGAAGTAGTAAATGATCTTACCGAGGGTAATGGCATTACAATTACTGGTACTAAAGCAAATAAAACAATTGCTGCTAAAGTTGACCCCGCAGAAGGCAATGCTCTTACTGTTGGAGAAGCAGGTCTAAAAGTTACAATTCCCGCGGCTGCTGAATATAGCGTTGTTAAAGATGAAGCTTCAGATGCCTATGCTGCTGTTTATCATCTAACTAAAGGCGGAGTGAATGTTGGCGCAGCAATCAATATTCCAAAAGATATGGTCGTAAAATCTGGTTCAGTTGTAACAAACCCAACAGGACAAACTAAAGGCACTTATATTGAATTAGTTCTTGCTAATGCAACCAGTGATAAAATTTATATCCCAGTAGATCAACTAATTGAATATGTTACTTCTGGTTCTGCTAAAAGCGATCCTATCGTTGTTGCTGTTTCAGCTGATCACAAAGTAACTGCTACTATTACAGATGGTTCTATTACAAAGGCTAAACTTGCTGCCGCTGTTCAAACTTCTCTTGGTAAAGCTGATAGCGCAGTTCAAACAGTAGCCACTGGTACTACTAATGGTACAATCAGCGTCGATGGAACAGAAGTTCCTGTAGCTGGTCTTGGCTCTGCTGCTTATACCTCTTCAACTGATTATATTCCCGCGACAAAGCTCGGTGAAATTGGTGAAAAAACCATTAAAGGTTACGTTGATGACAAAGTTGGCGGACAAGATTTTTCAGGCTTTGTAAAAGGCACTGAAATTAAGACTGGTACTGCTAATGGCACAATCGCTGTTAAAGGTACAAATGTTGCTGTCAAGGGTCTAGATACTGCTGCTTATGCTAAAGCTACTGATTTTGCTACCGCTGCGCAAGGCACTAAGGCAGATACCGCAGTTCAATCTGTGGTAACTGGCACCGCAAATGGCACAATCCTAGTTGATAATGTAGCTGTTGCGGTTCACGGTCTAGGTTCTGCCGCGTATACTGATTCTACAGCTTATGATAAGAATGGTGATGCTGCAACAGCTCTAACTAACGCAAAAGCATATACTGATGCTGCGCTAATTTGGGGCACTCTTTCTTAGTTAATTCTTAAATTATATAGAATGGAGATAATTTTTTATTGTCTCCATTCTATTAGAATAATAAAGTTTATTGTTTGTAATATATTTTATTATTCTAATAAATTGATTTGAAATAAAAAATTCCATATTTGAGAGGAGAAAGATATAATGGCAAGAGTAAAATTCATCCGTGATGAAGAACCTAACATTAGATCTTTAGAAACCAACGGAGGAGCTATTGACGGCGCTCTATATGTTGCTACTGATACAGGCAATATGTGGATGGGTACAGATAGTAATTCCTTGTTAAAATTATCAAATCCAGTTATTGTTGAAGTTGATACGACCGCATCCAAAGTTACTCAAGAGCAATATGATACGATTGCTGCTTCGTGGCCGAATGTTAAGTTTAAAATTGGTAAAATATTATATTCGCCTTATAGTAAAGCAACCAATATTTTTTATTTCTCAGGAGTTGCTAAAAATATCTCTACTTTATCAAATACAAGTATTCCAAGGGTTGATCAGATTATTGTTCATTCCAATTTATCATTTAATAAAGAAATGTCAACTTTGAGGATAGCACACCCGTCTTATTGCATGGGCTATGGCATTATGTCTGCTGATGCAAAAACATTGGAGTGCGACACGAAAGGTAAGATCAGCGTCAAAGATAACGGTGTCACTGTAGAAAAAATTGCAGATGGCGCAGTAACCAAGGCTAAACTTGGTAGTGATATTGTAATACCAACCTCAAAAGCAGATATTGGCTTAGAAAATGTAGACAATACAGCGGACGCTGATAAATCTGTTAAATATGCTACTTCTGCGGGAAGCGCAAATACTGCTTCTGTAGCAAATAGTGTTGCTTGGGATAATATTACTGGTGCTCCTACGATTCCAACAATAGAATCAATTACAGGGGAAGAAATAGACGATATTTTTACACAAGTATTTGGATAAAAAATTCTTGGGCAATTTTCAAATAAAACGATAAAAGATTTTATATATATAATAAATAGCAAAAATAATTAGAATACGAATTGCTATTTTATAAATAATAAATGTATATAAAAAGGCGGTGAATGCAGGTGATTGATAAAGGTGTCCTGGCTGGTACAATGTATGACGCTGTACCAAAAACTTTTGATTATGACAGAAATATTGTTATAGTTCGAACTGACATTAAATTTCATCCATTGGTAGAAGAGGTAGTAAATGAAGAAGATGATGCGGATGAAGTAGATAATTGTCCTTTTGAATATATGAATCTATATTCATATCATGAATATGAGTTCTCAATAAAAGAATATTATGACAACGAAAGAAATCTACAAGCCTATATTGACGCCTGTGTTGCTAATTCTTTATAAAGGAAGGAAATGAGCTATATGTTAAAGAAATTTATGGAAGATAACAGCCTTGAAGCTCGTCTCATCCGCACGATTATTCAAGGTATCTTGGCTGTTCTTGTAGTTGCTGTTCCTCTATGCTTCGGGGGTATTATCTCTGATCCGCAATGGGCTTCAATCGCAACTGCTGCGGTAATGGCTATCTTGTCACCTATTATGGCCCTATTCAAATCTGGTAATCCAGAAGATGGGCTTGAAGATAAGGAGGAGTGAATGGAAAACAAAGATATAAAAGAAGAAGCAAAACTTCTTTCTCTCCTTGTAGAAGAAGGTCGTGGCACAGGTAACGGCCCAGACGATGAACATGAAGTTAAGGAGGTTGAGCATGCCGACAGCAAATGATGTTCTATACTGTGCTCAACAGTGGATAGACTATAGTAGATGGACTGACCCAGAAGAAGGAACAGTTTTTGGACGATGGTATGCTGAAAAAACAGGTGATTCTTATTATGGCACATCTGGAGTCCCTTATTGCGCGATGTTCGCGAGTTATTGTTTAGATTGGGCAGGCGTCTCTGCGCCTGGTATGCCTGGTGCTTATGTTCCATGGATTCTTGACGCTGGATATGAAAATGGAACAATGGTATATAATGAAGACGCTCAGCCAGGAGATCTCGTAATGTTTGACTGGGGTGGAGATGGCGTCGCTGATCATATCGGGATTGTTGAGGAAAACCACCCAGATGAAGGCTGGATGCAAACAATTGAAGGAAATACTAGTTCTGGGACTTCTGGATCTCAATCTAATGGTGGCGGTGTATATCGTCGCGCACGCTCTTACTCGTCTATTATTGGAATTTCTCGCCCCTGGTATGGAGCAGATGAAGAACCAGAAGAGCCTGAAGCGCCCGCAGAGCCTACTCCAGAAGAAATTGAACAAGCAAGAGTCGATGGCCTACCAGAAGCGCTAAAGAAATATAGCGACCTTTATCCTGGTGAATGGTATATTGCTTGCGTGAATAGCGCTGTTGAACAAGGTCTTATGAGGGGAACCTCTGATACCACTTTTGAGCCTTATGAAACACTCACTCGTGCTATGGCTATAGCCGTTATTGCTAATAAATTGAAAGCTGATGTTGAACCTTTACCTTTTACAGACATCGCGGAATGGTATACTGCTACTGCTATTTGGGCAGAAAAGCAAGGAATTATTACTGGTAATGGCGGTGAAATGCGTCCTAATGATGGGTGTACACGTCAAGAGTTCGCGGTTATGCTTTGGCGCTCTCAAGGTAAACCAGAAGTAGACATTGAACCAGATTTTGAAGACTGGGGTGATGTTGCTGATTGGGCGCAGGATGCTATGAAATGGGCAATTGATAAAAAGATTATTGGTAATGGAGGAAATCTACGACCCAATGATATTTGCTCTCGTGCTGAATGCGCTTCTATGGCAACAAAATTTTAATATAAAAAAATAAGGACTACACTTTTTATAGTGTAGTCCTTTTCTTTGTTTTATGCCAATTTTTTCTACGCGCGTGTGAGCGACAGACCGAAACCAAATTTGATGATTTTTGTCAATATTCTTTTTAGAATGCGCTTTGATTTTTTTCTTTCTCAATCATATAAGCTAAACCTAAACAAATACTATCAGCTTCATCTTCTGTAGGCTCAATATTGAATTTATCTTTTATAAACTCAACAGATGCTTTCTTTTGGTCAACGCGCTTTTTACCAAAAGTCACTCCGTATTCTTGTTTTAGTATTGAGCGCCAATGCGAAGGAGATAAGATTGAGAATTTAATATTATTATTATAACACCAAATAATAATTGTTGCTTGTACAAACGACAATTTTTTATATGTTTCTGCGTTGTTCTGGTATTGAATATCTTCAAAAGCAATTTCTTCAAAATTAAATTTGTTATATAATTCATTTAGATTTTGAATAACTAAGTTAAGTCTTTGTTCAATAGGTTTATTACCAGGAATCTCCCAGTGACCAAACTGGGAGATTTTTTTGTTTTTAAATATACACCAACCGCTAATATGAAGTGCTTGGTCTAATGAGATAATAACACTGTTCATTTTATGCGCCTGTTGAACCCCAGCCATTTCTTGATGGAGATTTCAAATCATTTACTTCTTCAAAAACAATTACTGGTTGTTTTTTATTGATTCTAAATTGGCATAGCCTTGTGCCTTTTGGAATAGTTACATCACGAGTAGCGTATACTGGGTAGCCCCAATCATCATCATTGCCGCAATAGCTTTCGTCGATCACGGCAAAGGCATTCGTTTGAATAACGCCCCAACGCTTGAAAGTAGAAGAACGAGCAACAATGTTTGCTTCATATCCTTCTGGAAGCCTCATTGAAACTCCAAGAGAAATGATTCTAAAATCTCCCGCATGAAGAGTAACGTCCTCATATGTATATAAATCACACCAATCTTGTTTATCTGTCATTGATAGATGCGGAGAGCCTTCTTTATATTTAATTTGAATGGTTTCTGTCAAATTATTCCTCCTCATTCATCGCAAAGCTATCAGTGATATTATATTCAATAGATCGCATGGGCCATTCTGGATCTTTAGCATCGTTGAAAGTTAGTGTATATTTAACAATATACCATTCTTCAACAATTTCTCCCCCAGACTTTTTTTCTTTTTTTGTTTCACTCCAAGAGGAGAGAGTCCAGTTATTGTCCACAGCTTCTTCATTTACTTGCTGATGAAGTGCTTCAGCTTCATCTTTTGTTTCAACTCGGATTTCATTAGTTGACTTGATTAGATACTTGAGCATTTTAGTTAATCTCCTCTACTTTTGCTTGCGGAAATTGTTCTTTCATATCATTAGCAATTTTTGTAGTATAAACCTTTGGACCGCACACACTAATTTGATTTACTTCTTGCGTGTTTACAAGAGATTTCAAACAATCAATTAGTTGTGGTTGATAAGTAGTAGTTCTATTTACAATTACTTCTTTATCTAAATCAATTAGATTCACCACAATCTTTTTTTGAGGCTCCGCGATAATAATAATTTTATACATTAGACTTCTACAATCCCCCAATCATAAGTAAACAAATAATACATATGAATTTCTCCATCATTTTTTTCTTTTACCCAACACTCATAAGCATCAGCTAAATCATTATACGTGATATCAATAATATGACCACGATATCCAAGAAGCTCTGCCAAGGTCTTCGTTGCTGAATCAATTACCCAAGGATTGCTTTCATTAAGATGAAGAACTGTATAATATGAATTTTCTTTACACATCAACATTATAAATTCTACATAATTAGAATTATATTGTTTATTGAACCAACTTTTAACAGACTCTAGCTTTTTATCAAGTTTCTCACCTGAAAGAGGCTCCATTTGCGCAAACAATTGCTTATGAATAGCATAGTTGCTAATTTCAAGATTATTGTCTGACATATAACTCCTTTCTTATTTATCTTATATTTATATTATAGCATATAAAATAATATAAGTCAATAAAAAAATAAGGGTAGACTTTAATTGTCTACCCTTATTTTTTATTCATCACAACAAGTATAAGTTACTTTATCATATCCTTGTTTTGCCAATTCAATTCCCGCATTTAAGATATCAAGATATTCAAAAGCACTTACTAAATTTCTCTCAATGGTCGCATCTTCTGGACATTCACACATATTACAAACTGAATAGATTGTTTTTTCTTCTGGGTTAAGAACTTCCTGATACCACGTTTCACTAAGATAATCATTATATTCTTCAATAACTTTTACTTTGTATTCTTTCATTCATATTCTCCATTATCAAACATTGAAGTAACTTCTTTCATTTTTTTAATATCCCAAATCTTTTGATTAGAGCTTCCTCTAAATGCTAAAGTAATGTCACGTTTATCTTTTTCATATCGTCCATCTACTAAATAATCTGTTAATTCTAAAATATAACCTAAATATTGTTCATCTAAAACTCTCTTCATAAGTTCTTCTAAAGTATATCCAGTGTATACCCAAATTTGAAGCTCTGGCTTTTTCATATGAATTTGATTTAGAAGAAGCCATAATATCTGAAGATTTTGCGGTTCGAGAGGCTCTCCGCCAAGTAAGGCAAAATGTTTAATATATTTAGGTTCAATCAATTTTAGAATAGTTTCAATGTCTTCTGGAGAAAAGTGTTTACCACTGTTAGGATCCCAGATGTTTGAATTGTGACAACCATCACACCTAAAGTGGCAACCTGAACAAAAAAGACTTACACCAAACCCTACTCCATTAGTACATTCAATTTTATCAATCTCAATATAATTCATTTATTCCTTCTTTTTTTTATATCCACTCAAAGCTATATGGCTTCAAAATTTTATTTCCCATACAGCTCTTTTTTATTGTATCATGTCCATAATGAAAATATTTAACAGCATGATTAATAGTTTCAAATTCTTGACCAGTTTCTTTACATCTAATTGGTCTTTTGTTATAAAGAATTTTTAGCTGTTTGTCTTTATCATCCGCATAGCGCCATTGAAAACCGCCACTACTTTGTCTTTTCTTTTTACAGCATTGAGAAATATGCGAGTCTAAAACTCCAAGAGTTTCACAAGCTTGTGTTATACTATCCCATTTTTTTATTTCTTTTCCATCAAGGCTGTATTGAATTATTGGTTTGGCGCTTGTTTTTTGTGGACGAGCTTCTTTGTTAAGCCTTTTTTGTAAGTCTTTTTGATAGCACCATTGAAAATTTCTTACATATCTTCTATCTCCTAGACAACAAGATATAATATTCCCCACGTTAGGTATGTTATTTTCTTTTGCGGCTTCTGGAGCATTTCTATAAATATCTAAAACTTTTCCTTCTTTTGATAGTTTATATACTAAATTTGGATAATTGCTATGAATTTTATCTTTTATTTCTTCTTTAGAGAGACCTTCAAAATCTTCTATATAAAAATAACCATACCCTCCTGCCGTTATATTATATTGACTTACAGAGCATATCCTAATACCCAATTCTTCTTGAGCAGAGAGAATCGAGTTAAACCTTTTTATAATAGTTCCTTTTACAATGTCACATTTATAGATAGCTCTTTGTTGCCTTTCATCGACAAAATCTCCGCCTCTTGTCATATTATATCCATTACTGTTTTCATCAAAAGCATAAGAATTATAAAATTTTATCCAGTATATTTCTCTCTTTTTTAAATCTTCTATATTTGAAAAAATTTCTTCTTGTGTTTCAAGAAGAAAATTCTCTTTTCCATATTTTCTAATAGCATTTTTAAAAACGCATTTATAATCTCTACTCTTTTTTTGATAAGCCGTAGATATATGTTGTTTCCACCGATGTTCTGGAGTTCTTGTAGTTATACCTATATAAATTTTACCATTTACTTTACAAGTAATTTTATACACATAACCATGAAAATTTTCTGCCATAATTACCTCTTTTCTATTCACTATAATATATAAAATTGGAACTATGGCAGTTCTAAAGATTTGCCCTAATTACAGTTTCACAAAAGAATTTTTTGCTCTCAATTGAACTTCTTGTTGTTTACCTCGATTAAACGCAGTTGTGTAGTTTCCTGTAAGATACCCAGTTACACGGCGCAATTGTTGGATATGGTGACTTCCGCACATAGGGCACTCATCGTTAAACTCATCACAATATCCGCACTGTAAGCAAGTATCGTTTGGCACATTAATGGCAAAATAAGGGATATCTTTATCCATCGCATAATTAACAAGTTCTTCTAAAGCATCAATATTATGTTTTACTGTTGAATCTAATTCTACATAAGTGATACAACCTGCGTTGCTATACCCTGTTAATTGACTCTCTGTATTGATTTTATCAAACGCACTAATTTTTTCCCAGACTGGAACATGCATTGAGTTTGTAAAAAAATCTTTATCAGATACTTTTGGAATAATTCCATATTTATCTTGAAATTTTTTCATTGCTGTATAGCAAAGGTTTTCAGCTGGTGTAAAATACGATCCTATATTTAGTTTATATTGTTGTTTAAATTCATCACAGCGTTGGCGGATAAGAGATTCAATTCTTTTTGCTAATTCCATCCCCTTTGGATGTAAATGATTTTCTCCAACTAAAAGTTCAAGAGTTTCCGCCAATCCCAATTGACCGCAGGCTAAGGTACCGTGTTTAAGAGCGCTCCTAATTCCCTCTTCTGGAATATATCCTTCCATCACTCCATTTTCATACATGAATTTTGCGCTTGAAGGATCTTGAGAACAAATATATTCAAAGCGTTCAAGAAGCATATCTTTAGCTTCAAAAATTTTTTTATCAAGAAGCTTCATAAATTTTTCTACGTCTCTATCTGCTTCCATCGCTAATGTTGGTAGAATAATCGTAACTGGGCAGATATTTCCTCGTCCATCTTTTGTTTGCCCCATTCCGTTAATGTCATATCCGTTATACGTTCTACACATGTTATCCCCTGTCACCAGAGGCACTGACCATATCTTCTATCCTATTGGACAGCCTTCCGCTTCGGGTTAGTGCCTATCTCTAACCCTACTCTGTTACATTCATCACAGATGGTCGATACACTTTATTCATTATAATCTTCAAATTGATATTGTTTACGATAAGGAGTTTTTATTTCTCCATTGCATCTTCTCATAACAAAACTTTTATTCGCTACTCCATGATATCGAGCGCATTCTTGCATAGAGCCAAAAATAATTTTTTCACCAGTAAGAATATTTGTTTGAATAATCTTACGATGATTTGGATTTTTCTCACCCATTTTTGTTTCTCTAATTTTATCTTTAATTATTTTCATTTCTTCTTCTGTTTTAGATAAATAAGTGTTTCCACCACATTTTAAAATAGAATCTGTTTCGTTATATCTATTATTCACACTATCAAAAAAGTTTATCCAATAATGTTCTTTTTGATTTAACTCCACTTGAGATTGAGCAACATCTATCATTTCAATATGAAAATGTTCTTTTCCATATTTTCTAATTGCTCTAGCCAAGTGGGTATCTAACCGATTAGAAACAGCATCTTGAATATGTCGTTGAAAACGTCTTTCAACTGGCTTGTTTGTTTGCCCTATATAAATTTTATTATTTATATCGTTAGTGATTTTATAAATCCACAATCTTATCATCTTCTTTCAGATGAAGAATTATAATGAATCTTAGCACGGCCTCAAGTTAATAACTCCTAGCCGTTAGCAGAATATTTATTATTCCACACCCTCGGGCGAGGTTCAAAAGGTTTTAAATGAGCTATAGTTTTCGCTTACCCATTGTTGATGTATAGGTTTTAGGGTCGTTTCTATCATATCCAGCGTTATTTGACCAATCAACATTTACATAATTAGGATATAGGCGTTGAGCTGTTGATTTTAACGCAAGTCTGAATAAGTCATAATTCGGTTCGCCAGGTTTACGATTCACTCCTTTCATGCATTGGAAAATAGAGCATGGGAAAATGCTGGTTTTATGTAATTTCCCTAATCCTTCTATAGAAACATTTAAAATTTCTTTAATTACCATTCTACCTTCTGGTAATGTGCAAGTACCAAAATTAATTGAAGTAAAAGGTAACTGATTTCCAGATCGGCTTTGAAGGGTATTTAAATTATGGTACATACCTTCTACCGCTTGATGACATTCTTGCTGGGTTTTATCCAACGCATATTGATAAGCTTTAGAATACCGTTTATAATAGTCATCTTCAATAGAGAGGTTTTCGTCAAAATAAATAGAATTATTTACAATATCTTCAATATATTTAATTCCATCACAAAAATGTTTGTAGAAACTTTTTCTTACGTAAGGAACCATCGTCCAATCTAAATGTGTCGCACTAACCCCACCAAATTGTTGAAGTGATTGTAATTGAAAAATAACTGCAATTAATTGAAACGCAGTATTAAGAGAATTTGCTGGTCTAACATCTGTTTGACGAGTATTAAACCCATTAGCAAGTAATTTATCAAAAGGAATAGATAAACAATTATGTGAACCAACCGCGTATTGATCTAAATCATGAATATAAATTTCATTGTTTAAATAATTTTCTCTTGCCATTTTTGAAACGCAATGATTAAGCGCATAATCTTTCGTGATTACGCTACTTGCTTCTCCAATTCTCCCACCAAAAGAATGCTCATCAACATTAGCGTTTTGATTGTCAATTCGTTTTGCTAATAACTTAGCTTCCATACTAGAGCTTAATTCTTTTTGTCTTGCTAAATCATGCTCATGTCTATATCTAATATAAGCTTTAGCTTCATTTCTATAATTAAAATCTAAAAGAGCATCTTCAACAATATCTTGAATTTCTTCTACGTTAATATCTCGATTTTTGTTTTGAATAATACCATCAATGTAGTCAAGTAGTTTAATATCATCAAATTCTCTATTATATTCTTCAAAAGCCCCCGCGATAGCTATTGAAATTTTTTCTAAATCATAATCAACTAAACTTTTATCTCTTTTAATTACTTTCAATATATCACCTCTAACGTCACTTTATTTTTTCTTGTCTATATTATATAAAATATTATATCACAATTATAATAAAATGACCACTTATATAACATTTATTTTTTCTAAATATCTGCGAATTTTCTTTGCTTCTTCATAAGTAGAGAGTCCACGCGGGAGCTTTAAATAAAATTTAAACATATTGAAATAATCATTTATTCTAATAAAATCTTTGCGGTCAACGATTGCTCGCCGCATGTATTCCATACTCCATTTACCTTCTCTTTTAATAGAGCGTTTAATTCTAACTAAAAAACCAGCGTTAATAAAAATAGGAATAATTGTATAATCATTTTGATATTTAGAAAGCTTTAACAGCCCTTCTGGATTAAAAACTCCAATATTTATAGAGTCATTTTTTATTTCAGTTTTCAAGGTTCCATAGTGCCAACCTTTAAAATCTGTATACTCTAAAAATTCTTTTTTTTGAGCATACTCTAAAAATTCAGCGGTATTAATAAAATAATAATCTTGTCCATCCCATTCATTAACACGAGCTGGACGAGTAGTACAACTAACAATACTTTTAGTATTTAGTCCACAAGAAGCCCATAGATAAGTTTTCAACATACTCGCAAGTGAATCTTTTCCGCTAGCACTTTTCCCGCAAATCGCAATAATAATTGGTTTATTAATTGTCATTTAGATTATTAACTTCCCTCCCGCAAAATGGACACGGCTTCAACTTGATTTCCTCAATCATTTTCATGTTCATCGCCACGTCTCTTTTTTAACTTTCGCGAGTGCCTTTGCACGGCGCACGCTTTTATAATCTACTTCGTCTCGGCACCTCTCGCACACCTCGCCAACGCGCTTCCTGTTGTCTTTCCAGAATTCGCGGGGGTAACATGTAAAGAACGGATTGGTGTACGTTTTGCCGCAGCGGTCGCACGTCCATTCAAATGGGGTATAACTCATAGTCCCTCATCTGCCTTCGCGAGCGCTTTCGCGCGACGCACGATATCCTTAACATCCCTATCTGGTGTGTCAAGATACCCTTTCGTGATGAGATGATAGACATCTTCTTCGAATTGTTCCCAGTTGTCGAAGCGCTCATGGGTCAGATTCTCGGGGCTTACAGAGTATACCGGCCATCTGTTCTTTACTTCTGCGATATCGACCAAGTAATTTTCACCGTTTGCCTCGATGCGTTCAACGGTGTATGCTTTTCCTTTCCCGAGAGAGACGTAGGCAACATCACCCACATTGGTTGACACGCCGTAGACGATATCGCCAACCTTGATTGGTACACCGTCTGCGTCAAGGATTGGACACTTATGAGACAGACGCGATGGTTCCATTTTATATAGTAATGTATTGTTGGGATCTTTTGCTAATGTAAGGTAAACGCCACATTCTGTGTAATCAAATAGCGTTACTGTAAATGGCTCGGGATCATCATCACAATAAACCGTATCGCCAACCTCAATAGGAACGCCTTCCGCATCGAGTATCTTTTTAACTATTTCAAGCGTCTCTCCAACTTTTTTAAGCATTACTTTCCCCGCAATCTTTACAAACATAAACTTCGTGTTGGTCAGAAAGACCAGTTGACGAATCGATAGTTGCCTCATTATACCATGAATATTCTCCAGGGAAACTCAATCTTATAGCATTTTGCCCATGGCAATAATCGCATTTAATCGTTTTAATCATTTGATCACCTCCGCACCGCAATATTGACAGAACGCTAAATCTTCTACAGAACCAGTAGTAATTATCGAGTGTCCGCAACTTAACTCAACTTCGTACTCATCATATTCATCGTGAAAGATTATGCTTTCAATAGTACATGTTTGATGCTCAATCAAGTCTGCGAGACGCTCATAAAGATCTTGCTTGTATCGGCATCTAACCTCACTCCGTAAGCGAATTAGTTCATCATCAGGATAAGCAAGCAGTGAGTCTTTAGGTTCTCGCAATTTTCTTACGATATCTCTGCGCTCTTTAGCACTAATCATCATTGCTTCTCCATCCTTCTGGCATGTCTTCGATGCGGCGTTTGCTCGTGTATGTGACATCGATAATCCTCTTAACAATGAATGGTTTTCCGCAATGTGGGCATTCATATTCGTTGTCATATTCGCTATCAAATTCCCAGCTATCAGGGTCCGAGTATCCGCACCATGGACACGTGATCTCACTTTTGCGCCATTGTTCATTCTCCCATGCGCGTTCACGTTTCTCCGCATTGCGACAATTACCACATATCGAATATCCAAGCGTCCCTGCGACAGGCCCATGTGTCCACGGTACGAAGTTCGGCGTTGGCTTGCCACATTTGTCGCACACGTACATCTTACTCATTCAACTACCTCCGCTTCACAATTAGGACAATATCGTGGAAGAAATGGAACATTAAAAAGTTCTCCATATTCATTTACAACATCTGTAACAATATACATACCAGTTTTACAATTACTACAAACAAACGTATCATCATCTTAACTCAAATTATGACAAGTTTTTCGCTCAATCAATTCGGCAAGGTGAGTAAATAACCAAGGTTCAAAATCTTTATCACCATCATAATGTAAATCAACTGCTAAAATATCCAAAAGAAGGCCATCTGGAACATTCTCCCAACTTTCGCGGAGTTCAACACTTGATCTTAAGTTATTCACAATTTCTTGTCGTTCTTTATTATCAATCATTTTATTTCCTTTCTTTCTTTTATTATATTATAACATAAAGAAAGAAGCCTGTCAATTATTTTTATGACAGGCTTTAATATTGTTTTATTCGTTTAGATCATCAATTACTTTTACCTTAGCACCACAATATGGACAATATCTCCAATCACGTCTAATCGTATGCCCGCAAGAACTATATTTAGAATAAGATCCATCTTGAAAAGTATCTATAGCTTTATTCCAAACAACGGATGTTTCTTTACTATTATTCACTATTTTACAACTATAAATTGGACGAGGAATGTTGTTGTCTTCATAAATATCAAATTTTTTCATTATCAACTCTTTCATTTGTCATTTCTACTGTCCCATTTGAATGAATTTCAGTAATTTTATAAAGCTGATGATAAGCACTCTTTTTATAATTTTTAAGAAAAAAGCTATCTCCACGTCTAATTCCTTGAAGAACTACTAATGTTCCTTTACTAAACCAACCTTGCTCAATTACTTTTTTTGTTCCATCTTTTTGAACTTCACTAATTCTTCTATTATACATCGCATAATAATCACGATTCATTTTTACTGTTACAACTCCACTATCAACAGTAAGAACGCTTATAGAAGAATGCATATCGTCTTTAGCAATTACAGTCCCCGCAATTCTATGAAGCTTGTAGATAGGAATTTCTGCGCCTTTTCTTTTAAATGTTGTTTCCACTTCTGGAGAAGTTGGTAAATTTTTAAAAGACTCAATTTCATAAATTTTATTGTCTACGCCTGATAACTCATGTTTATGATAATACATCCCCAAACTATCCATTTCCCAAGAAGAATAATTACCTTGAGCATATTTATTCCAAATGGTATCAAAAATTGAATTATTTAATTTATTTAATAATTCATCTTGATGATTTTTTAAATATTCTTTGGCGGGTTTCATCGCTTCATCATATAATTTTTTCCAAGTTTTTTGTTTAATTCCCACTTTGTTTCCAAGAGGCTCAAGTAAATCAACATCAAAAAACTTTGTATAAAATTTATAATAATTATCTGACTTTAGAGAATAATAATCTTCGAATTTACAATTTGCTTTTAAAGCCTTGTTAAATACGAATACTCGTTTTTGAAAATTTATTTCTTGCGGGATAAGGTTTGCTTCGATTAAAGCATTAAAGTTTTGTAAAGTTAATCGTTTTTTAGGCTCACATACTGACCATACATATTCTCGCATAATATTTTTTCTTTCATTAAACTGGTCAAAAGCTCCAGCTTTAATTAGTGAAATCATCGCAGTTTTATTTAATGGTGTTCTTTTAAGAAAATCTTGAAGCGAGGTATATGGTCTATTTTCTACTATCTTCTGGATTGTTTCTCCATTAATACCTGTTACTGCTTTTAAACCATAAATAATTCTATTATTCTCTTCATCTGGTTCAAACATATATTCAGACTTATTAATATCAATAAGAGAAAAATTAATACCTTGATTATTAATTTTACCAACAGCTTTAGCAATTTTCCCATAGTTAGTAGATGCTTCTTCTTCAAGTCCGCTATCAACTCTTAGGCATCCTGTATTCCAATAAATAGAAGGGTATTTTACAGCAAGATAAGCGCACTGAAGACCAATCATGCTATAAGAATAACAATGCTCTGCGTTAAATGCATATCCTAGCTGGGACGAAAATAGGACATCATAAATATATTTCCCCAAAGCAGGACTTTTTGCTTTTTCAAGAATTTTCTTATGAAGTTCAGGAATTTTATTTACAAGCTTTTTTCCAATCACTTTTCTGGCGGAGTTTGCGTCTTCAAGATCAAATCCGAACAAACGCTTATCCATCATCATTAGCATCAAATCATCTTGGAGCGGTAAAGTTCCATAAGTATTTTCGCAGTATTCTTTGATAATGCTTTGTTCTTCTTTTGTTAATCCATAAGAGTCCATTTCAATATACCACTCATTTGGATTGTTTTTAATTCTATAATATCTATCTACTGGCGTTTCAGCGCCCTTCTCTTGTGGCATAAGCCTAATCAAAGCATTAATTGCTGATAACTGCTTTAGATTTCTGGGCTGTAATTTTTTAACCGCTTGCGAACCAACTTGAGTATCAAATTGAAATAAATTATTGATATTGCCTTTATCAATTTCATCCCAAATATTTTTATCTTCAAGAGGTAAAACATCTGGGTGAATATATTTATTATAAACTTCACGCAAAGATAGGCTCTTATCTATCTTGTCTTTATTTTGTAGAAGCAATAAAGTTTGAGTAATTTTTTCCATTACATCTGTTACAAGGCTATCAATTTTTGTTTTTCCCGCAGCTTCCGCGTCATGAAGAGACCATTGGCTAATCAATGTTCCATCTGGAGCTGTCATAATTGCTCCATTATCAAACTCGTGACCTTGATCATTAAAGATAATTCCAGAAGCATGAATTGACCTATTGGATACCGTGCCTTCAAGTTTTTGAATAATATCTAAAAGTCCTGGATATTGATTAACTGTTTTAATAAAAATAGCGTTTGGCTTTAATCCTTTTTCCTTATTACCTTCTATCATTTCTTTAATCGTATAAGTAATGCCTCTATCAGAACCTACTAAGCTTGTTAAATATTGAGCTTGATCATTATCAATACCATTTGGATAATCTTTTGAACGATAACCTCTACAAGCGCTTAAAATACTTGCACGAGAAGACATTGTTGAAAAAGTACAGACTTGAATCAATCCAAGAGGACCGCGTTCTTCTTTAATCTTTTCAAACCATTTAGGTCTAACAGTTGGTGCTAAATCAAAATCCAGATCAGGAAGTTCTGTTCTGGTTTCATTTAGATACCTAAAATAATTATTAACTCCTGCTTTAATAGGATCATATTGAGTTAAGTCCATTAAATAATTATCAAGTCCTGCTGCTGAACTTCCACGACCAACGCCTACACAAGACCCGCATTCCCAAATTAAATCAAAATAATGTTGAAGAAAAATAGGGTAAGAAAAAATACAAGTATCAAGTTTTTTTCCTAAAACAATTTGAACACGAGCTTCCTCATTTAATTCTGAAAGATAAATATCGTTATATAAATCTTTTTCTTTTAATTTATCTACGCAGAAATTAACCCAGTATCTTTCTTGTTCATTATCACTTTTATATAATTGATTTAAATAGCCATATTTCTTTTCTTTATCTGCTACTGGATAATCAGGAACAGAAACCATGGGTACTTGTTGAGAATGAAGTAAAGAATATTCTTCTACCTTATCATACATTTCCATACTATTAGCAAATAATTTATCACAATCACAACCTACTGGCTCCATGTGCTTTCTAAGATCATCATAAGATTGTAAATAAGTATATTTATAAAAGCTATCTATATCTTCTCGCTCACCCTGTTTACTATTAAGTAAAGCTTTATGAGCTGTGTAATCTTCTTGAGTAAGCCTATGACTATCATCTTGGATAGTTACTTTTAAATCAAACACTTCCCCTAGCTGAAGTGTTTTTTTATTCACATAAATTTGTTCTTCATAAAGAGCAGGAGCAATTTCTAAATAAAAATCATCCCCAAATAATTTTTTACAAAATAAAACATGCTTAACAATTTTATCATGAGCAATCTTTCTACTTTTTGAGTCATTTATATTTTCTGCTTCTCGCATAGCCAATAATTGTTGTCCAATTATTGATCCAATACACGCGCTACTCATAATAAGATGTCCATTACCGTATTTATTAATTGTTTTTTCAAGTTCTTCGTATAGTAATGGCACTCTCTGTAAGCCTCTATCGTAATAACTATTAATCCAAGCAATTGAAGATAATTCTCTTAAAGTTTGATGCCCAATAGCATCTTTAGCACATAAAAGACTGTGATAATATTTTTGATTTTTATCTCTTGTTTCTATGAGATAAATTTCATTACCTAAAGCAATTTTAAAATCTGGATGTTGCTCTTTGATTTCTTGAGCATACTTATTAAGAATAATATGACTTGATAAGCTTTCATGCTCACTAATGCCTATCATATTGATACCAAGCTCAATTGCTTTATCTACAATAGAGGTGGGACTTGGCAAAGCATCTAAAATCCTAAGATTGCTATAACTAATAATATGAATGATTATGGATTGAAGCTCGATTATCACTCATATGACTCATCACCTCTTTTTTCATATTCTTTGATGATATTTTCAATAAAATAATCAGAATTAGTATGGCTTCTTTTTTTGAAATCATTCCATTCTTCTTGTGTTTTATCTCTTTTTGCTAAATTTTCAAAAACAGTTAACACTTGAAAATTAGAGATATTGTTATCTCCACCTTTGCTTTTAGGAATAATATGGTCAATACTTGGTTTTGCCCAATCATAAAAAGTATCTTTTTCTTCTTTATGTTGACTCCAAAACCAATAAACTGCTTTAAATTGTTTATCATTTAAAATCTTATCTACAGCTTCATAATATTCATTGATACTAGACTTTGTCTGACCTTTTTTAAAACCAGAATTGGCTAAAAGCTTATGAACAAATAAGAAATCTTCAAAATTATCTTTATATTTTTCTAAAAATTTTTCTTCAACTTTTACATTAGTCGTTTTGATGAAATGTTTACTTTTTCTATTAAAAACGCCCGTGCAGCCACAATTATCTTGAAAATAATTCCCATTAGGAGTAAGATAAGAAAATCTTACTTGAACATTCTTTTTTCCACAAAGTAAACAGGTACAATACATCAAAGTCCCTTTATAAGGATGCTTATAATCTTCTTTTGGAACAATTCCAGTAATAAGCAAGTTTCTTACTCTTTTTCCAATATAGTCTTTAGGATGATGTTTACTTGCTTGGATTTTATTCTTATAATCCTCTGTTTGAATATATTCTTCAAAAGAATCTAAGTCATAATCATATAATTTATTATTGCCTTGTAAGAGATATGAAGCTTTTATCTTTCCTTCTCTGGTCCACTTACTTAAAGTAGAACTTGGAAAATCTTTATTATAATATTTTCTATAAATATTATTTATATCTTGTCTAGTTCCCATATAACATACTCCTTTATGAAAAATCTATAATTATATTATAGCATAGAAAAAAGCATGAGTCAAATATTATTTTAACTCATGCTTTATACTTTATTTATAAACGCTTACCAACAATCCACAAGCAATCATTTGATTCAATATAAGGTAAACATTTTGCTTCATATGTTTTATCTAACTCAACTCCATCAATTATAAAATCTTTTGGTTCTTTATAATAATCTAATTCACTTTTTACAATTTCATAATCAATATTAGAAGCATCTAAATATTTTTCTAAAGTCTTTTGAACATCTTTTCCAACAGAAACGCCAAGAACTTTTTTATCTGTTATTCCATATTTCTCTAATCCATTTAAAACGGAAGTAAAACTCATTCCACTTCCTATTGGAATTACAATTCTTTTTACTTCTTTTGGAATACCATTATTTTTTCATCATTATTGTGCCAGCAAATGTCGCCCTTGTTCCATTCTTTATGTCCAGAGCATCTGGTAATATTTTTCATAGGTAATATATCCACTAACTCAAATCCAGAAGATAGAGCAATATTATAAGTATCTCCTACCAAATCATAGTCATTATAATTATTAAAATTATTTATATTGATTGCAAAGAAACCATCATCAATTAGATACTTATAAATATTTTTAATTGTTGATTCTAAATAATTCTTTTTCCATTCTTCATAACTGACACCAGGTTTATAAGATTGATTCCCAATTTTATAATCTTCAAGATTAAAATATGGAGGACTACTGAAAGCAAATCCAATTTGATTCTCTAATTGCGGGATAAATTCTTCACTGCCTTGACCATAGATGTGAAAATTTGTTTTACAGCCAACTGTTGTTTTATAATCGTCTCCCATTTGTTGAAGTCTTTCACAAAGAACTGTGTTAGGATCTGTGCCATAATATTCTACGTTGTGTTTTAAAGAACTTAAAAGTCTTACGCCCCATCCGCAAGAAAAATCATAATACTTATTATTGACATTATAATTCTCAAGTAATTCATCAATAGACTTCATAGGGAAGTTTGAAGGTTTACTTGCGGTTTTAAATCCACAAAGTCTAAAAGCAGTCTCAATCTTTTTACAAAGAGAATGGCTATCTGGGAATACTTTTTTATTTTTGTCTGCCTTTCCCGCAAAAAATTCTACTAAAGGCTTGTATAATAAAGCTTCTTCTATAGACCAATTATTATAAAATAACTTTACTTTAGCCATTAAATCTTTAACATAATAATTTGTAATATGATTTACCTTTACTCCGCCTTTAGAGATTGTTTTGAATTGCTTTTGAACCAACTCAAAATCTGGTTTGGTATAATATTCTTTAACTACTTGTTCATATTCTTCATCTGTTAAATCTTTATGAATTGTAGTATTGTAAGTCTTTCCTAAATAATGTATTGCATATGGAGATTCTTCCATTTATTTACCACCTTTCATTTATATTTGTGTTTTTAGTATATAATAAAAAAAGGATTATGTCAAGTAAAATTAACATAATCCTATATTTTTATTTTAGCATATCATTTCTTAAAAGGCCGTTATTATAAATACAAAGAATCTCATTACCCTTATAATTATTAGCTGAATGAACTAAACGATTCAACTCTCCGCTCCAAACAATCTCAAAGTCTTCTGGACATTGTTCTTCACTACAAATAACGTAATTATTTTTACTGATATTCCGTACCCAGTTCCAGTAGTCAGAATGATTGAAGTCGTTTTCAAAAGCATATCCATAAGGCTTTGTTCCCATATAAGGAGGATCGCAATAAATCAATGAGCTATCTGGAACTTCAATATCCATATAAGACTTATTGATAAATACTCCACCTGTTTGTTTCAATAATTTAATTTGCTTTTTAAAGTTTCTATATCTCTCATTATAATAATCTTTATTATGCTTATTATTAGCATATCCTCCTGGAAATCCTCGCGTTCCAAAAGAAGCAAAAAATTGAATAGCTCCGATTTCCCAATCTTCTAGTGTTTGCGGGATTTCCTCTTTATATTCTGCTTTGGCTTTATCCCACCAAGCTCGCGACCCCTCTTCTGGAATGACGTCAATATCATTTAGACCTTGATTAAATAATGCTATAAGCGTTTTTGATTTATCATATCCATATTTATTTTCACAAATAATTTTATCAAAAATATTTGCCCCGCCTACAAAAGGCTCAATATAAGTATTGATATTTAAATCTTTAATCAAATTATTAAACATAGGAACAAAAATAGGTGCTAGTCTTGATTTACTACCTACATATACCATTAAAACACCCACTCTTTTTTCAACTCAAAGTCTTCGATTAGTAATTGTGGAGTAATTGCGCCATTCCATTCATTAATCGCGCATTTAGCAACTATTGTTAATGTGGTATTCGGCTCACAAAATTCTTCATACTCATTTTCATTTGATTTAAATTTAATAGCACTTACGCCATTATTTAGTTGAATTTTTAAAGTAGGATGTTTATCTGGTGACATTAAAGTAATCATTGATGGGTTGAGATAAATATCTTTTACAACTACTAAGCTCTCTGGTATCTCCTGACCATAGATATTGAATTTTCCAATGCCAAGGATCTTATTATCATCAATCGTTTTATTTGTCCAGATATAATCTACATAATATGAAGGCACAAAATCAATTCCTTCATATGCTTTATTTGTAGCTTCAATAAATTGTTCTTCATTTGATTCTAGAAGGCTTCCTCCGAAAGCTGATGAATGCCCCTGAGCATATTCCATTAATTTAGTATCTTCGCACAGTTGTCGCATATCTTTAATTTCACAATGAGAATAATTGCGGCCTGATCCTTTTAGTTTTTTAACACCATCCTCTATAACCTCTCTAAAAACTAAAGTAGGGTGTTGGTATTTTGCCTGAATTTTATTTGCAGCAAGCCCAACAAGAGAAGGCGAAATATCATTCTCTCCACACTTACAAATAATAATAGCATTTTTATCCAAATGTTGTTGCTCGATTTGTGCTTCTAATAAATTCATAGCTTCGTCTTGAGCCTGTGTTTGACGACGTTTTACTCTATCGCAAACAAGAACTGCTTCTTGATAAAGTGGCACCTCTACATTTTTAAACCCTCTCTTGGATGATTTCACAATATCATTTTGATATTCCAAAAGACAAGCATCAAAAATTAGTTTTTTTTCTTCAATTGTCCCACTACGCCAACACGCATTCCAGAAGGGAACTAAATAAAAAGCAGTGCTGTAATAATTAATTCCATTCATTTTTTGAATAGAATAATCATTTTTCTTATACATTTCTTTGACAAAAATATTTTTGATATTTCTCAAACCCAGATTTACGATAGCCCTTGTTTCAATTTCTTGATAATTGCTCATATCGCCAATCATTCCAATAGCACATAAATCAAGTAAATCATTTGCGTGCGGTTCAACCGCATATAATTTATCAAACGCTCGGCAAAACTGCCAAGTAACGCCAGCGCCAGTAATTGCTTTATTAGGATAACCATTGATTTGAGGATTGATAATTAGAGCCTCTTCACTATCACAATCACACTCATGGTGGTCTAAACATAAAACCTTAATTCCTTTATCCGCAAGAATTTTGTGTTGTTCTCTATCATTACTTGCGGAGTCTGGACAAATAACTAAAGAGGTGTCTGATAAAATCATATCCATTACGTCTGATAAACCATGTTGCTTGCCCTTATGCATAATATGAGTAACATTAAAATGTGTCCAATAAGAGTCATACATAAACAAATAATTAGTAAGAATTGCTGCGGAAGTCAGACCATCCACGTCCGGGTCGATCAAGATTTGAACTTGTTTATTATTATCAACACAGTCTTTGACCATTGCGCAAGCTTGTTTCATTTTATCTTCATCGAGCAAACGCCAATCATTAATATTATCCCATCCCGCATATAACCATTTTTCTTGTTCATCTACTGGAATTCCTCGATTATATAAGACTTGTTGAAGAGCATTTAAATCATCATCTGTTTCTTTATATAATTGATATTTTATTCTAATCACCTACTCTTCCCTGTTTCTGGTATAGCTAATGGAAATACCATCTCTAACATTATAAAGCTTACAAAATCTACACGTTATTGGTTGTAAAAATCGAGGAAGAGTTAAAGATTTTTTAACAGAACACCTTTCTCCTGGCAACCCTGGGCAATTACTATAAAAACAAAATCTACATCTAGGGTGCTTCATTCTATATTCTAAAACCTCAGGATATAATTCCATTTCTCTCCTTTCGCTGCATATAATGGCTGATGTTTTATTCTAATCAACCCATCTCATTTGAAATCTTGAAATTGAAAAAGCCTCTTCTACTTTATAATGACTACATAAGCGGCATGAGATAGGTTGCATAAACCGAGGTAAAATTTTAGCATCTTTTAACATGCACTTTTCTCTTTTCCCATTGCGCCAATACTCACTACAAAATCTACAACGTGGATGTTTTATTCTATAGTTCATATATTCTTCATTTAAAACCATATTTTTGTTTTCCTTATTCAATTATCTCTGGTTGCATATAGCATCTATTCCTAAACAACTTCAAAAAAATATCTTTGCCCTTATCTGTTGGAGAATCTTTGTAATCTAATAAACCATCAATATCAACGATAAAACTTAAATTACATTTTGCACTATACTTATCATTTATCTTTCTCATTTTTTTAATAAAGTTTTCAACATTTTCTTCATCGTTATTATCTTTATAATCTTTATCAAAAGCTATAACAATTTCTTTAGCATGATACCTTTGTAATGTCTCAAACTGATAACGAGATAATGAACTTCCGCACACTGCCACTGCCAAATCCGAGGCTAATCCAAAGTATGTTAAATATTGCGCAACAGCCTTTTCTGATTCAAATATAATCGCGACTTCTGCCTTCTGGATATTTTCTTTCGCAAGATTCAGACCAAATAAATTAAAGGCAAGAGCATGATTATATTGCTGTTTCTTCCTTCGCCATGGGCGATATTTTCCATATTGTTCTTCATCTTTTATCATTGTTCTTTGGCGTATACCAACACACCTGTTGTCTTCATCATAATGCGGAATAAGGATGCTCCCGCCAATAGGATCATAATGAACATTCAAATAATTACAAATATCATGTGAAATATATTCTTTTTCCCAGTTTAAAATTCTTGGTTGCGGATAATATTTTAAAATTGAATCATCATAAGCATCAAGTTGAATTTTATGAAGTTTTGAATCTTCTTCTTGAATTTCTTCAATTTGCCCAGCTCTATCAAAAATTTTCCAATCTTCTAATGAGTAATCAACATCAGCTGAAACATTATCAATTTTCCATTGAAGATTAAAAAAATTAACTAAAAAGTAAATAGCACTATTAAAATCATCTATATGTTTTACTTTTTGAACTAATTCTATAATATCAAAAGAGCCACATTGAGTAAAGCAAGTAAACATACAAGAATTAAAATAATACCATAACCTATGACTGTCTCCATTATGACAGATAGTTGTTGCTTCAATATGATCTGCCAACATCTTTGGATTAGCTCCAAAAAATTCCAGGAGAGAATAAACATCGTTTTCATCAATATTGTTTTTTACATCTTCTTTTGAATATGACATTTATTCATCCCCTTTCTCATCAAAATTAATATTAATTAAATTCAAATCATAATCTGTCGCAAATAATGTTTTATATCTACAAGTTCCTTTATCAGCATTCATCCATAAAATTAATCTATTATATTCACCTCTGCGGTTTTTATAGATGGATAATTTAAGATTTGGTCTTCCTAATTGCGGGAATCTTTCTAACAATGGCTGTAAATTTTCCATATCTTCTGGAGTTGTATCAACCATTACTGAACCAACATCTACTCGATTTGCAATTGATTTTGCCCCTGCTAATACGTTTTGATCAAGAATTTTTTCATACTTTGCATTAGCATTTGTTTGTGTCGCTGACATAATAAAAACGTGATACGTTGAAGCAATTTCTTTTAGTTTAGAGGAAAGGAGATATAATACTTGATCCTCACGGATTTTCATTCCTCCAGAAGCACGAGTAATTTCTTCAATAATTTTCATACTGGAAGCGATATAATCAAAGAATACATAATTTGCTTTATGAACTCTCAAATTTCTTTTGATACAATTTTCAATATCTTTCATTGAATAATTAGGAAAATATTCAATATATAACCCAGAGTCTTTTAGAACTCTCACTGCTCTTGATAATTTACCTCTTTCAATACTATCTAATTGATTCTTAATAATCTTATTTTCATTGATACCAGAAATAAAAGATAAAGCCATTGTTTGTAACTCTGCTTCATCAAGTTCTACAGAGATAAAAGAAACATTACATTTTTGTCCTAATGATACCCATCCTTCAACGTCGTTTCTATAATACTCTGAACAAGCAAGATAACAAGCATCTGCCATCATTGATCTTGTCTTGCCTACGCCCGTTGACGCTGACCTAATGTAAAATGTTCCCATTCTTGCTCCAAGAGTAATCTGACTAAAATATGGATCAAATAATGGATTTCCCATTAATGGATTCTCTTGTAAACTTTCCAAAAGTTCATCTATTCCATCGCCAATTTGTTGAGAATCATCTACGTCGTTGTCAACAACTAATTCCCGCACTCTTAAAACCCTGTTATCAATTTTATCTGCTAACTCATTAATTGATATTGCATCTAACTCTTCAGATTGCTTTTGTTTCTTATTTAAATCAATAATATTATCTGGGTCGTATACCCATGACATATCAAGACCAATGCTTTCATATGTTCTTAATAGTGTCATCTTTTTTAGTCTATTATAGTAATACTTAAAATTTAAAATATCTGCATTACTAAATACTTCTTTTAACCATTGTGCTCCACTATTCTTTTTATAAAGAGCATAACTTTTTTCTTTATCTTTTAGATAATCTTCTATAATCTTAATACTAAGTTTTTCCGCACCAGTTGTTATCAAATCATATATCGTTCCAAAAATCATTTTATGAAAATCATTACAAAAATCATCTTCAGAGAAAACATACTCACCAGTATCATCTAATAAAGAAGTATCACTTAATACACATCCTATAACTTGAATAGCAGAAGAAGAATCATAATATTTACTTTGCACTTTCCTCCTTCCTTAATCAAGTCTAAAATAAAGTTTTTTACGGGGCTTTCTTAAATTTTCTCTTTTTATACTTATCCCGCTCTCTCTACTTTGTTGAGCTACAATGTTATCAATAATTTCAGGAGATATTTCACCTGTCTGCTTCTGGATTCTTTCTTTAGTGTTGAAATAATCTAATGCTTCTTTATAAATATATCCAACAATTCCGATTCCACCATTAGCTTGCTCAATACTATTTTTTTTTATATCATACCAATATTCTAATGCTTTTAGAATATTTTCTGATGTTTTACCTTCCTGCTTATATTCTCTTATTTGCTTATCAACTTTTGTTTTTACATATCCATCACCCAACAATTCTTTCATTTTTTTATGAATCTTATTGTCTGGATTTTCTTTTTTAATGTGGGATTCTGCACAATTATCGTGTGCCCATTTTTTATTAGGCAATTGTCTATATCCAAAGCCTATATCACGGTCAATCCATTCACCGCAATAAATACATTTAACGGGTCTTAGTTTTTTCTGTTGCATATAATATCTCCTTATATCAATAAGATAAGTATATTATATCATTTATTTTTTCTTTTGTCAAATAAAAAAAGGACCGCTATGCGATCCTTTAAAAATATTATAGACCCTCACCAACTGCTTCTTTTAGATCATCCACAATAAGAACAAGTTGTTCAACTTGATCCGCGGTACAATCATTAACCTTTTTACCCTTGCCAAGATATTTATCAGTAATATTAGTAATCTTTGGTGCCCATTTTTTTGTAAAATCATCACCTGTGGCATCTTGAATTTGCGCAATCATTTTGCGGAACTCGCCCATTAGCTCATCAAAGTCATATTCTGGAGTAGCTGGAACTTGTGCTCGTTTGTCAGTAACAAATTGATGCCCATTTTTTTCTGCTTCTTTTTCAATTGCATCGCTAAGTGCTTTTGAAAGGGCTTCATAATTAAATGGAATTTCTGGTTCAATATACTTAAAGCGGCTTTTACATTCAACACTTCCGTCCATAGAACGAAGAGTTAACATAACTTCTGGGCGTCCATTTTCAAGACGGGTTTGATGAGCATATCCTTGGAGATCACTCATATTTCTGATTATCTCGTTATAAGAAGGAGATAGAGAAGGAACAATTTGATTATATTCTGTTCCGTCTTCACGTTTAAAGAGCTTGTCTTTAGAATGAGAAATAAAGAAAAGTGCGTAATCCATTTGAGCGATTGTGCGGAATGTATCTTCAAACTCCTTCTTCATCATTTTGAATCCGCCGCCCCAAGGAATATCTCCTAGTTTTTCAACACCCTCTCGATTACAAATATACTTTTCACAATAATCAGCCATGAGGTCAATAGTATCAACGCAAATACTCTTAAAAGTCTCTTTTACTTCAGGTTTTTTTAATTCTCGTACAACCTGTTTCATTTCTGACCAAGAAGTAATGTCTTGAGCCATAACGCCTGGAATAGCGTTGTATCCACGTTCTGCGGCTAAAAGTAAAGCGCGATCCATTTGTGAAGCAAGTGTTGTTTTCCCCGTGCCGCCAGCTCCAAAAATGTAGACGAGGAAACCAGAGAGATCACGAGAAACTTTGTGCGGTTGAATATTTAAAAGATTGATTGCCATAAATTTTATTCCATCTCTTTCTTATAAAAATCATATTTTCTTTGTAAATAAATAATATCTTCTGAATAATATAGGTATCTAAATATTTTCTTAGCATTTTCACCATAACAAAAAATTCTATAATATGGAATAGTTCTGTCATGATTATTTTTTCTTTCTTTTGGGGGCATATCACACCATTCTGATAAAATAGCTCCTGTTTTTTCTTCTAATATATCTTTAATTTTTAATAATAATTTTTCATTTGAGCTATCTAATTGAAAGCAAAGAGTTCCATTTGCTTTTTTAATTGACCCGTCTCCATCAAAATATCCTCTAATATAATCTGGATAATACTTTTTATCTATATTCGGAAACTTGAAATGTTCAACATCATATGTTTTATTTGGACATAAACCATATTCATTAATTAATTTTTCATGTAAACCTTTATTTTCAAAGTACAATTTAGCATTTTTATATCCATTTTTAGTTTCATAAAATTTAATTGGACGTTCCAGTCCCATAGATTGTCTAAGATTTTCAAGAACTAAATAGTCAGAACGCTGTAATTCAATAAAAACAATATTGCTATTTCTAGCAACGCAACCATCTGCACCCATTAAACCTAAAAAATAAGCAAGGTCAGAACTTTGGTTGTCAAAAAAAGACTTGTCTATATTATATAATCTTTTTCCATTTTGCTCTCTAGTTCTTTTTTGAATATTAAATTCTTTAAGAATTTTATATAATGAATTTTCGCTAATATCAAATTCTTTGCAAGTCTTTTTTATAGGATTTGGTTCATTATAATAATTAGTTATTTCTTTTTTCTTTTCAAAAGATAAATCATTATATTTCATATTTTTCTCCTACCGAGCCAAATAAATAAAATGTTGAATAAAGGAGGATTTAATGGCTCCTCCTAAACCATTTATTTTATTTAAAAAACAAAGTCACTATCGTCATCTTCGTCTTCTACTACTGGAGTTGAGGCTGGAAAACCAGACTTACCATTTTTTGACGCTTGATACTCTTCCTGCTTCTTCTTCACTTCAACAAGATCCTCTTCACGTTTCGCTAAAGCCTTCTTAACGTCCGCGCGAGTAATAACTGCTTCATCATCAAACTCCGCAGGTTCAGCTGAAGCCCAGGTTACATCCCAAGCTCGAAGAGTGCGAGAAGTCGTTTTAATCATAGGCTCACCAAAGGCACCTTCAATTTCAGTCTCGCTCTTAATAACTGTTGAAATAATCTCACCTTGGAGTTCTGTTACCATAGGATTCTTACTAGAAACATCTGCGTTAAGAAAATAATCCATACCAGCTTGACTACGAATTGTAAAACTTACAGGAAGAATATCGTTGCGGAAATTAAAGACATAACCTTTTAGTTCTACATAATTTTGAGCATCTTCAACTTCACGTTCTGCGACATTTGTAATTACCATATCAACATCAAAGTTTGCGGGATTATCAGAAATACCACCCGTCATTGTATGAACAAAACTACCGCCAATACGCTTTGGAGAAGCAAGCTCGCCTTCGCGAGTATAAAAATCATTTACTTCAACATTACCAGAAATCCGTACCTTTGTTGCTTCTGGACCAACTTCTTCAAAAGTTTTACCATTCTCAATAATCTCTTGAAGAACTCCATACGTTGCGTTTGGTTTACCAGACTTACCATATGTTTCAGATACATAAGAAAAGTGAACAGGGACTACATTTGTACCAGATTCATCTGTGGCAACCTGAATCTCACCATTAATAAATGGCACGCCCGCCTTTGAAATACGCGCTGTTAGCGTATGTGAAAAAACGAATCCTTGAACATTAACATTGTTCTTCCATTTCTCTCGCATAAATTTAATCTCCTTTTTATAAATTGCCTTTGCTCTCATTTACTTATTATATTATATCATTTATTTTTTTTAATTGTCAATTTTTTTCCGTAATAAAATTTAGTACCAGCTATTCGCTCTCTGTAGAAGGCTTTTGAGTATTGATTTTTTTGGCTTTTTATCGGGAGTACAATCTTGACCATAATAGAAATACGTTCCGCAAACTCTCGCGCCGCATTCGGAACAATATCCATCACCATCGCCTACTGGATATCCGCATGCATCGCAAACATAACCGTAGGTACCATCTTTTCTTAGTTTTTCGTGCATTCCGACTTCTGGCGGAAGTTTAAGTTTATTGGTTTTCATTATTCGTCATCCTTAATCAAATTGTTTGCAAACTTTTTGAATTTTGAGAATCCACAATCACCCATAAACTTTTTAAGAAAACAAGTCGTCAATCCTGTATATTTATCGTACTTACAACCATTAGAACATTTTACAATTGTTTTGGTTCCATCTTTCCAAATAACAATAGTGTACGGCTGGTTGAAATATACTTTCTTTACACAGTCCTTAATTGATTTCACATCATTATCGCTAAAAGATATTGAATGATCCATACCGTTATCAGTAGTATAATAAATGTTATGTTCAAATTCTCGTTTTGGGATGGATACACTTACAAATTCATCACCAAAACAAATTGGCCTTTTTTCAAATATCATCATTCACCTTTTGTTAAATTTCCAATACTCAAGTTCTTTACTATTAGTCAGCATACATTTAATTATTCCTAATCTGTAATAAATTCTGAATAAGGAAGAGTCTTAATCCAATTACAAAAATCAATCCTCCAAGCTGGAAGCCTATGATTTTTACGTTGTTTATACATACTCCGCAATGTTTCATAACTAAAACAATAGTAACGTGTTTGAGTCCAGCTCTCGGGAAGCATTGCTTTTAAAAGCTGATGATAAAGTTCTCTTTCTTCACTTCCTTTTTCCCAACTATTCATTTGTTCCTGGACAGCTTTTAATTCTTCGAGATATTTAGAAAAAGCAACATCAGCTTTCTTATCAATTCCAGAGGGGTAATCAAAATTATCTAAAGAAATCTCATCTTTCCCAAGAGTATGCATAGTTGATTCAGAATTAGCATAAAGACGAGTAGAATAAGTATCCATTTCTTGTAGAAAACCACGCGATTGTTTTACTTCTACGGTAACAATAATTCCACGTAAAAATTTTCTATGTTCTGGACCAGCTTTGATAAGCCTTTTTGCTAAATCATAATCATTTTTTCCAATAACATATTGCATACTGTCTTTGAAAACGCCATTTTCATCTTTCTTCCAAAATTGCTGATATGAACTATCAGCTTTATGATAAGATTTAAGAGGTGCTCGCATCCCAACAATCGCGCCTTTAAACCCACCGATATCAACAGTTTTAAATCCAGTCTTATTTTCCATTTAACTCCTATTGCCATATTGGCTATTGTATCCCCAGGAGACAGAATTATAAAATTCAATATAGTATTTTTCTTTTTTATTCAAGTCTTCCGCGGGGCATTCTTCTAAAACTTCAAAAGTAAAATTCTCTAGTCCGTCTTCTTTCATTGCATCATATAGCTTATTATTGGCGGGACAATCAATACCAAGTCCACATTTCATATGTTCTTGAAAACGCTTTTTAACATCTTTTGCTTGACCAATATAAACTTTATTATTTAAGATATTAGTTATTTTATAAACCCCGCAAACAATGTTGTCCCCAATAATAAATTTAAATTTTTCTTTTGCTACTGGAGCAAAGAAAGTTTGCCAAATAAGCATACAAAGAACTCTTTGATTTGTTAGTTTATATTGAATTGAACGTAAAAGTTTAATATCATTCGTATCTGCTTCTGGAATATTCAACCTATATAGGTCTTTTTCTTCCTTCATTTCTTGTTCTTTTTGTAGTGCTTGAATTACCGCAGATTTTTGTTTCTTTAAAGAATCAAGCTCTTGATTAATTGATTCAATTTTTTCTTCAATCTCTGCTTTGGTTTGATTATAAGAACCATTTAAATCTTGTTCAAGCAAATCATAATGTTCTTGTAAATTTTTTGCTTTTTCTGAATGAAGTTCAGATAAATTATCTAGATGCTCTTTTAATATCTTTTGCTTTTCAGAATACTCTTCATCAAGTTCTTTATTTCTCGAAACTTTATTCTCATATTCAATTTGCTTTTTCTCGTATTTATCAGCAATAATTCTCGCAGTTTCTTCTTCACGTTCAATTAACCATTTAGTATCTTTTAATTTTTTACCTTCTTGAATATTGACGCAAAATAAAATCATACAGACTATTGTTAAAATAATAGTAAGTATTTCCATATACAAAAAAATAGTGGGAGTTAAATAAAATAATATTTAACTCCCCATCCTTTTAACTCTAAATTTCTTATTCAGGCTTTTCTGCTTGCGGATCTACGGTAGAACCTTCAGCGGTAAGTCGAATAAGCTTACCATCAAAGCCTTCTACCTCTTCGCGCACTACAAACCCCTTCTTTACAAGGGCATTGATAGAACCAGTAATGCTCTTAGTCTTAATGCCTGTTGCTGCGGCAATGTCGTTCGCAGTTAGATCAGCTCCTAGATTGCCTTGCATATAAGTTAGAATTGCTTGAGCATTGTCAGAAAATAGTTTAGCCATTTGTTTTTCTCCTTTTGTTTCTTTAATATCAACATTTTCTTTTTCTTTATTATACTCTTTATTTTTAAATTTGTCAATAATCTTTTTTAGTATTTTCATAATTCCTTTCTCTAAACCTTTTCAACATATATATATTATATTACTTTTTTTATTATTAGTCAATATCTTTTTATGAAAAAATTTCATCTAATTGACATTCGTTAGGGTTCTTATCAAATCTCATTTGAATAAACCGAGGGTGCCTGAACGTCCTGCGCTCTTTATCAATTGACATAGCTTGAATCTCGCATACGCTCCTAATATATAATTCAGGTTCTTTTGTCATATGGGCTTTCATTTCATCTGTAAGACCAGATGCCACTCTACCAACGTATACGAGTTCTCCATTTTTGTAAGCTCCAACAGATAAAGCGTTTTTCCAACCCATATAATAATCTTTTGTTACTGGGGTTTTTAGTTCACAAGTTGTCCATCCTGGTCCCGGCTCAATAATTTCTTTATGCCCTAAACAAGATTCATAATATTTCCAGGTATTACGTTCCTTGCCTGTATATTCCTTCTCTGGATCCAAAAGATCAAGAATAACAAAATCAAGACTGTCTACTTGTTCTTTTACTTTGAAATTCCATACAGGGCGTTTACCAGGTAGGTATAGACCAGATTTTAGTTTAATAACGCAGCCCTCCGATCCACCATCAAGATAACGCTGAATAGTTTTATACATATCATATCCAGTAAAAGAAGAAGCAACCCGCAACCAATCGGGATTATCACATTCAATATCAATATGTTCACATAAATCACTATAACGATGCTCAAAATCAGTATCAATTAATGACTTACCATTATATCTAATCATGTCATGAACATAATAATGAATAGGATTATCTTTTTGTCTTTCAATTGCTTTCTCTGGCAGCGCTCCCATGATTTTAGTAGTATCATTTGATTTCCCACCAGGCACATAAATTTCACCTATCAAAGTCGTGCCATTAGGTAGTTGTTCAGCCCACTCTTTTATGTGCGGGACATTAGCAATCTTTTCAGAAAGCTCCCCCGTCTTTTTGCTAATTGCGCGACTAAAAAGATACACATGTCCATCATCTGTTTTTTCAAGTTGATAGAATGCTCCATCTATTTTTTCTTGCCCAATATATTTTTTAGATTCCAATTCCCGCAATAGTTTATCTCCTTCTAGAGCTTTTGAATAAAGCATCGCGGGAATTTGAAGGCTTCCTGGATATAAACTATCGCCCATCATCCATTCCTCCAATAGCAGAATAAAATTCTATTAACTTATCTTGTTCTTCGTTCATCTTAACTAATGCTAGATAAGCGTCAATAATAACAGGGAGATTACAGTATGAGCAATCTACCGCTTGCCAATCTCCATAGTAAGATCGTTGGCATTTTCCGCAAACATCTTCAAAGTCATCTAGACTAAAATATAGATTTCCTTTTTCTGTTTTTAGCATTTTTTACCTTTTCCTCCACGCTTTTGCTTTATAATATCAGGATTCTGCCCTTTATTAATTACCCTACATTTTACTACCTCATCGTCATTTTGTAGGGTAATTCCTTTTACTCCAAGCGATGCCTTACCACTTTCCCGCACTTCTTCTGCGCTAAATCTGATAGTATAGTTATTGCTTGTTTCAAGAACAATATCATTTCCATTTGTCTCTTGGACAGAAACAACTTCTGTATCTTTAAGTTTTGTAGCTACCATACCATTTAGATTTCTTGTTGTTCCAATATACTCAAACTTTTCAGTCTTTTTTATATAGCCATTTTTCATTGCAAATAGAATATATGGACGCTTTTCATCAATTATACTTGAAAATACTCCAATAATTTTTTCATTATTATCTAATTTGATAATAGATCCAATTGCAGTGCCTTTATCCTTTACACCGCAAGACTTAATATCTTTGACGGAGATGCGATAGAATTTTCCAAGGTTCGAAAAGAGGATAACAAAATCTGCTGTAGTAAGCTTGAAACTCTGAAGATTTCCATTTTTATACATTGATATGGGTATACGCTGTAAATATCCTTCTTCATTATAAACAATAAAACAAGGCTCTACTTTTTCAGCAAGCTTTTTTTGTATTACTTTAGGCGTTTTCATAATATCCTTCTGGGTTACTTTGGTGCGACGCTCGTCACCAAATTTTTCAGCAACTTCTTTAAATTGCTTAATCATCTCTTGCTTTAATAGCTCATCAGACTGAAGAATATCTGAAATACGTTTAATTTCATGCTCTAAGTTATCTTTTTCTTTAATAATTTTATCTTCTTCAAGACGAGCTAAACGAGATAATTTAATATCTAGAATAGCTTTACTTTGTTCTTCATCAATATCAAGCAAATCACATAAAGCTTTATTCGCATCAGCTGTAGAATTAGATTGTTTAATAGTATCAATGACTTTATCAATTTTGTTAATCGCAGACAAAATACCATTAATAATCTTTAAACGATGTTCTAATTCTTTTAATTGATGAGTATACATATTAATATATACTTTTTTTTCATGTTTAAGATGTGACATTAAAGCGTCTTTCCACCCAAAAATTTTAGGATAACGCCCATCTTCCAACATAGTCATATTGATACTATAAGTTTTTTGAAGAGAAGTTTTTTGATAAAGAATATTCTTAATTAATTCTGGGTCAGCTTTTTTTGATAAATAAATTTTAATACAAACTTGCTCACCAGTAAGATCATTAATATTTACAATACCAATATTTTCATCAGCATCAACAAGCTTACTAATTTCATTACAAATCGTATTAGTATAAACACTATATGGCAACTCTTCTACGATTAAACAATTATCTTTCTTATCATAAGAAATCTTTGCTTGAATAATACATCCTTTACCTTGACCTAATTCAAGACTTTTATATACATCATCTTTATTGATAATTGTCCCGCCAGTGGCAAAATCAGGATAACACATAATATCTTTATATTCTGCTTCTGGATTTTGAAGAAGCTTAATCAAAGCATCGTTAACTTCTTTAATATTAAATTGAGGAATAGAAGAAGCAATGCCGACTGAAATACCACTCGTTCCATTAACAATGTTGTAAAAACCTAGACTAGATAATACTCTTGGATATTTTTCAGTATCATCGTAATTATCAACCCATTCATCAATAGTATATTTATCTGTTTCTTGAAGTAAATAGTTTGTCAATTCAGAAAGACGAGACGCTGTATAACGTGGAGCTGCCCAGTTACCCGTCTCTGTTAAATTACCATATGAACCTTCAACCTCAACAAGAGGATACCTCATAGAAAAAGGTTGACCGCTCCTCATAATAATACCCTCGCAAGAAGCATCACCGTGGATATATAGTCTCATGGTTGAGCCAATTGCTTTTAGAGTTTTATTAAATGGTTTATCATGAATAAATTTATCAGTATACATACAATAATAAACTTGGCGAGTAGAGGGCTTGATACAATCTCTTACATCTACAAGAGCACGAGATTGAATAACAGCTCCAGCATATTGCGAAAAGCTTTCTCCAATAATATTTTCTAATGACATTTCATTGTTCATTTATTCTTTTACCTCACTAAAATCAATATTGTTGAAAATATAATCTTTCCTGCAAGCGACTTCTGAACCCATCAATTTTTCCAAAAGCTCAATAGCATTCCAAGTTGGAGCAAGAATGTCCATATGTTGATTTTTTCCAAACATAGAAGCTCTTGCTTGTTCTGCTGAAAGTGAACCTAACCCCTTATTTCTTTGAACCTCACCATTAATACTGCTTCTTGCTTCATTCATTTCTTTATCTGTAAAATAGTAATCTTCTTTTCCTTTATTCTTTACAATGTATAAAGGAGAACGTAGCCAACATAATCTTTTTTCTTCAATAAATTGAGGACAAAAATGTTGAAGAGCAGACATGATCAAAAGAGCGATATGATGCCCATCGCTATCGCTATCAACACAAATCGCAATTTTTCCATACCTTAATTTTGATGGGTTATATTTTTCATTTGGATTAATATTTAGTGCTTTAAATAGAAGTTGAATTTCTTCATTTTGAAGAAGCTTCTCATCTTTATTTGTAAAAGCATTAATTAATTTTCCTCTTAGCATTAGAATTCCATATTTAGTAACATCACGAGCCACTGCCATTGACGCGCCCGCGGATAACCCTTCTACAACAAGCAAGGTAGAATCTTCACCTAAATATTCAGCGTCTTTTAACTTATCTGGATGAAGAATTTTTACTTTATTTGCTACACGTTTTTTATTCTTTACTGCTTCGCGTGCTTTTTTCGCGGCTTCACTCGCTTTACGCGCGAGCAACGCTTTCTCAATAATAATTTTACCATCTTCCGGATTATTATCAAGCCAAACTTCTAAATAATGAGAAAATTTAGAAATAAATTGAGTATCAATTTTTGTCACTGTTGTTTTAATTTGGGCGTCATATTCTACTTGTTCAGCTGTAATATTTGATACAAATACTAATCCCTCTTGTAAACTATTTCCATCAAGATTTTTTTCTTTTTCTTTTAATAGCCCGTTTTCTCTTGCCCAAGAATTTAAAACACGCGTGATGCCAGACTTAATAGTAGTAAAATTTGGACCAGACAAAGTATTGCCACAATTTACATAACAAATTATTTTTGAAGAAGAAGATGTAGTATAAGTCATGCCAAAAGACATTTTTTGTTTTCCGTCTTTAAATTCTCCCAAAATATTGTTTTGTATAATACTAATTGAGTTATCAGTATTTTTATCAAGCATATCAGAAATACCATTTTTATGATGATATTTCTCACCATTTAAGATAATTGTTAGTCCAGAACAAAGACAAGTAATATCGTCACAAAATGTTTTAATTTTATTTAGATTAACGATAGCAGAAGAAAAATATTTATTACTTGGTGTAAAAGCAATAATAGTGCCACTTATATCATTAGGAGTTTTGTTATTCATTTCTCGTTTTACAAATACCCCATCTTCAAACCATACATGTTCTGACTTTCCTCGTCGCCAAGAAAGAATATCCATTTTAGCACTAAGAAAGTTAGTAATTTTTCCGCCTTGACCGTTTTTTCCAATAGAAACACCAGAATAAGTTCCATCTTCCCTAAATTTTCCACTTGTGTTTAATACATCAAATGAGGCTTGAAGAGTTGTTTCATTATCAGAACGTAATTCATTGATAGGAAATCCGCGACCAAAATCCTGAACAGAATAAATATGATTATCATTATCAATTTTTACAATAATCTCATTACCATATCCGATGTTAAATTCATCAATACTATTTCCAAGAATTTCAATCATTAGTTGAGTAGCATCAGAACAATCCCCAGCATAAACATAAGGGCGTAGTTGCACATGCTCACGAGGTGTAATTGATTCAATTTCTAACTTTTTTGACATTGACCCAGCGCCTTTCTGAGATAGTCAGCGTCTATTTTATTATAATCTAAATACGATATTCTTAACAAATTAATATCGTTATTTTTACAAAATTCATTTTTAATATTATCTCGATATTGTCTATCTTTTAAAGAATCATCACAAAGACCACATTCTTCAAAATGCTGCTTACCATCATATTCTATACAACAATCATAACTAGGTAAATAAAAATCAAACTTTAATTTTTTGTTTGTTTTATTATTTACGCACCCATTAAAAGTTTTTTGAGTAATAAATGAAATATTTAATTTTTTTAAAATTTTAGAAATTTTTTGCTCACCCTTAGAAGATAAACATCCACAAGACGAAGTGTTTCCAGATTTTAAACTTCCAATATCAACATAACAAATATTTCCACAATCACATCTACATTCCCAAATAACGCAACGAAGCTTTCTTTTTTCTGTTGGTTTAATACACGTTAGTTTTCCAAATCTCATTCCTGAAATATCTTTAGCAGAATTTAATCCTTTTTCTCTTGCAACTTCTCTAGAGTAACAACCGCAAGATTTAGTATTACCTGTTTTTAAATTTTGAGCAGAAACATCGCACTCATTTCCACAATCACAAATACAATGCCAAACAACACTACTTCCTATCCTTTTTTCTGTAGAATATAAAGCTGTTAATTTTCCAAAACGCTTATTCGCAATATCTTCTTTTTGATTTTTCCCATTTTGAAAAACACTTTCTTTAAATATACAACCACAAGACTTAGTATTGCCTCTTTTTAAATTTGACGCTAGAACATAACAAATATTTCCGCAATCACATTTACACTTCCATAGCCAATGTTTTGCTTTCTTTTTATCAGTTAGTTCTAAAACTGTTAATCGACCAAACTTTTGTCCAATTAAATTTTCAACATATGTTCCTGCTATAGTTTTTATTTTATCTATAACAATCACCTCTTAAATACCATATTGATCAATGGCAATCTTAATAAGTTGTTTCATACTCTTTAGTTCATTGACATCAAAAGCATTAAGCATATCATTGATTTCATCTACTTCTTTTTCACGTTTAAAATAATTGCGGCTATTCGCATAAAGAGAACCTGGAACAATACACGCAATATTTTTTGTTACATGTGAAAAATAAGTATCTCGATAAACATTTACAATAAAAGCAAAACGATAAGGAGGCATTCTCTTTGCCATTTTATCTGCATCATAAAAAGCGTCTTCAACAAGAACCCATCGCTCATTATAAGCATCCTCAATATTTACATATTCAGGAACTCGATAAATATATTCTTTAGCATTATCCTCATTGCTAAATACAACACCAACATAATTTGATTTCGCCATATTTATTCCTTTCTTTCAACTTATAAATATATTATATCACTTTTAATTCAGTTTGTCAAATAAAAAAAGACCATAGGTAAAATTCCTATGGTCTTTAATTTTATTCTTTATTTTTAGCGTTTTTTAGAGCTTCAGCACGAGCACGCACTTTTGCGCGAGTGGTCTGAAGAAAATTAACATAATCATTAAATCCATTTTTTAAATTATTACTAAACGCAATTTGATTTTTAGTTTGTCTCTCCATAATTTTTACTTGATGATCTAGCTCATCTAATACTTCAACCATTCCAATAGTATAGTAATCTTTATCATCATTAAATTTATCGTGAAGAATAGCTTGAAGATGCTTCATACCTTTTAGACGAGACTGATAATCTTTTGCTTTCGCCTTTTGAATTTGAATATCACAACGACGTTCCGCAATTTTTTGCCCGTCCCAAGCATTAGGCTCGTCATCTGGGCCACAATGAGCGGTATCACAAAATTCTCCATATTGCGAACTTTTTACAACTCTAGCAATTTTTAAGGTATCATTATATAAACTTGTAATAATCCTATTATGCGCCATTAAATCTCATCCTTCCACTCCTGCGGAAGTTCATTCCAAGTAAAATTAAATTTAGGATTTAGAACACCCTTTTGAGCAGAAAATTTAGCATCATCATTTTTAAGTTTAGAACCAATATATGGTTTATTAGCATCAATAGCTTTCTTCACTGCTCCTACTGGATCGGTAGAATAATAATGCCCAAGAAACTCATCATTTACAGTAACCTTGTATTTTGTAGACATCTTTTTTCCTTTCTATTTTAATTCTTCTTTAATACTGCGGGTAATAATATCATACAAGCTATCATCCAATAGCTTACTTACGTTTTCATCAAACTTATTTGTTCTATACTTATTATTCATAGCTTCAAAAAGAGTTATTTTTTCTACAATTTCATCCATCATGTATTTTGCTGTTTCTACATCTTCTGGATATTCATTCCTTTTAATACTCATCAAAAAATCTTTATCTTTAGGAACTAAGCAGTCTTTATATGATTCTTTTCCTGAAACAAATCTTGTAGCAAAATCATAAACTCTATACGCATGACTTAATTGCTTTCCATCAAATCCATATTTTTCCAGTAGGTCAAGCTTACTAGGATATGGGTGCGTCAAAGCATGTCGCTTTTCAAAAATCATTCCTTTACAACACTTTAGAAAAGAATAAATATTACCATTCGCAATTTCTTCTCGATGTCTTTGAAGTTCCATCCAAATATCTTTATATTTATTATTTACAAGATAATAGTCAGTAAAAAATATTTCTACAAAGTTAATGTTTTGTTTGCGGACAATCTTGAAATAGTCTCTAATATCTTTTACATCACAATGCTCATCGTTATCCATAATATGAACGTGATTAGGTGGTGTTCTATTAAGAACCAAATCTTCTAATTCTGGAATAATCAATAGTTTTGAATCAATATCAGAATTTTCATCAGCCATATCATAATTTTGTGAACCTTGTAAACAGATTACAAACCAGTCAGGATTTCCCGAAGATACTAAAGCTTCGCTAAGATGCTTCTTGAGTCTTGACATAATTTTGGTATCATTCATATTTTTTCCTTTCAACTTATATTTATATTATAACATATAAAATAATATAAGTCAATAAAAAAATAGTCCACAATTAGTGGGCTTTATAAAAGTTTAGCAATAAGAAAAGTTCTTTTGAATATAATCTACAATACTCTGATTATTTTCCAAAAGGTGTAAGAACTTGAATACGTCATCGTTAAGTGCTGTTACTAGATGAACATTGCGGTTATTAGGATTAGCGCATTGAGTCTTGTAATTTCCAAGATCAAAAGAGTAGCATTTAGTATCGCCATATTCTTTGCAGTAATCATTATAACTTGCGGGTCCATCCTCTAGTTGAGAATAATACCATCGAGGAGGAACCTCTTTCATAACTTGCATATCACTAACGATAAAGATGCGATCATAATGCTTATTTAATTTAGCAAACGCCATTCCAATATGTGTTCCATAACCACACTTATCTTCCTCACACATTTTACTGATAATATTAAAAACATTGTCAATTTTATTATAAGAACAAGATTTTGCATCAGTGCCAAATTTCACAAAATCGCAATCTTGAGAAATGTAAAGCGCGGCAGCATAACAAGCACCAGCTTCTTTAATAGTAATATTACTACGAGAAGAAATTCTGTTTTCCATTGAACCAGAGATATCAAGCATAATCACAGATTTTCCTTCAAACTTTTCCATATTCCCGCAAGCAATTCTAAACGCTTTGTCAAGTGCGTTATCAATCATGAAAGGATGAGCCTTCATATTTTTATATGCACAATAAATTTGATATGGAAAAACTAGAGATTTTTTAATACTCGCTTCATCAGTAAGCTTACTAACAATTTTATCTTCGATTAAAAGAAGACCGTCAATCCCAGTAATAGATATTGCGTTCAAAATATTGTTAAGATTGCGGAGTAAAGCAAGATAACCAAGTTTATCTTCTTTTACAAGGCGAATCCATTCTTCAGCTCGCTCGGCCTCTGTTTTTGCGGTAGAGATTTTAACCTCCCAGGTATCAGGAGACTCGATTTCACCCTTCATAAAACCATCCACGCTAGAACTCTTGGCATGAGTAATATTGATAAGATCATACATATTATAATCTTTACCAAGCATCTTGTATTTTCCAAGTTGATACTCATTAAGCTTAGCAAGATAATCTCCACAGCCGCGCACAGTAGCGTGAGAACGCTTTTGCCCCATCATATCAATCGCGCCAAAAATCTCTGCTACATCATCTGGACGATGACAAAAGTTACGATAGTAAGCTCGCTTATTATCAAATTTTTCATCATTTAGATAGCTCGCGATTAATTGAGAGGCAGATCGCATCCCAAGTTCATTGCGGGCAAAGACAGAAGTTTTTGCGAGAAATTCATTTCCAAGTTGGTTTCCAACTTCTGTGGTTAGATCAAGAAAACGCTCCATCTTTTTTTGTCGAGACTCATAAAATCCATCCTCGATAAAAGAAGAAAAAAGATTATTAAGATAATCTTCAACGAGATTCTTATTATAGACGCTTCCGCCCTCATAAGAAATAGCTTTGTTGTTTTCTTTTTTTACGTTGAATTTACTCATTAAACACACACCTTTCACGGAAACATTGTACGCAAGAGAAGAGGGGTATCATATCTAAAACAGAAAGGAAAGTATATTTTAAAATTTGAAGTATCTCGCGTACTCATCACGTATATTATATAGGAAGAGGAAAAAATGAAAAAAGTATAATTTGTGGTTTCATTAAATATATATGAAGTAACTTTTTTCTCATCACTCTATTCTCCTATTTAGAAAACACAAAGGAAAAAGTATAGAATCTGTTTGCTGCCAAAGCTAAAAATGGAGTCGAACCATTGTAATTATCATTATATATGAAGTAAGATTCTATTCATCACTTGCGTTCTCTAAAAAGGAGAATATTACTATTCTCCCTCAAAGAAAGTTGTAAAGCGTTCTTCTTCTTCAGCTTGCTCACGTTTCTCTTGTTTTTCTTTGCGCTTCTGTCGGATAACGTCTTTATTAGTCTGTTTGTTTTGAGCCTTTTGCTTTTTGTGAGAAGAAGTTTTCTTTACAAAAAAGTCTGTTTCTTCATCGTCTAGAAACTCGTCTTCATAGACTGATGGATCAATATACATTTTCTACCTTTCTTTTTCTTTTATTATAACAAAATATTTTTATTTTGTCAAATTTATTGGTAGGCGTGGAAGAATTCGAATCTTCACTGAACTGGGTTTGAGCCAGCGTCCTCTGCCAATTGGGATACACGCCCGTTATATATTATCCCATTCTTTATCAGAATACTTTTTTATATCTGATTTTTTAGATGGAAGATTATAAAAAATACACCATTTTCTAACAGCGTTATCAGACACATGATAAATTCTACCAATAGCACACATGCTTTTGTTTTTAAGATGCTGTTTTAGTTCATCTTTGGATGGTATGTTTTTAGCTTGCTCTTTTTTGCGGCATTCAAAACATTTTTCTGCGCCAATATCTTTTAATTGCCCGCAATATGGACATTTATCTTTAGTACTAATATTACCATTTTTATTCTTACATTTTATATATTCTTTTTTTCCAATAGCAATATAAACATCTCCATCTTGAGCTATCTTTTTTCCAGCATGATAAGCGCTATGATCAGCACTCGTCTTAAAAACCATCAAATTATTTAAATCATTATTCTTTCTGTTTCTGTCAATATGATGAACAACTTCTCCAGGCTGAAGTTCTCTATCAAGTTTTTCTTCAGCTGCAAGTTGATGCTCATAAACTAGACCAGACTTACTCGCTAGATGATGGTCAGGAATATAATATTGGTAATAACCATTCGTTTCATATCTTGTTAAATTTTTTATTATCGGTAAAGAAGACATATTTCTCCGTTTTCTAAAGTTGGTCTGCCCAATGGGACTCGAACCCACATAAATGACAGAGCTTAGAAGGCTCCCGCTACAAATCCGATTTAGCTATGGGCAGTTTTTATAAAATAAAAATTTACATTATCTGTCCAGCCTGTTGGGATCGAACCAACGCTGACGTACCTTATCTGGGTCATGGGGTATAAACCCACCGCTCTACCTCTGAGCTAAGGCTGGATAAATAATAAAGATTTTACTTTTTCAAAGAAAACTTTAAAAAGAAATAGCAATTTTTTTAGCTGTAAACTGCAAACTGTAAGTTTTTCATTAAAACGATTGCGCGCTTTCATTTCTTTTACTGTATTAAAAGCCGTTTAGGTGCTCCACTTACTTGAACCCCTGCGCCCCATGCGGATTTATCTCAATTAAATATCATACAGAATATTTAATCCAGGATTGACCAAACCCATAGAGGTAGCTCTTATACAGAGCATTAGCTTTAGCATAACCTCTGACGTCTATATTATAAACAATTACTTAAAAACGTAATAATTGTTACATTTAGGACTACTACAATACATAATATTGGTATCAGCAGGATGAATCATAGGCTCACCACATCGCTTACAAGAAAATTGCTTCTCTCGGCGCTGCCGTTGTTTACCCTTTTTCTCCACGCCCGCAGACTTGAAAGCTTTCTCCATCTGATTTCCTTGAAGAATCATTAGATTTCCTTTCTTCTATCTCTTCATTTGATATTTATATTATATCATAAAATTTTTATATTGTCAAAAAATTTTTAATCTAAATTTTGAATTAAATGAACGAACACTTTTTTATTCATTCGAATGGCGTATCTAATCGTATATGCGGTCCCAGATGATTTTCCATCCCAAAATGCGATAACAACATCAGAAAAATCTACCATATCTTTATCTCGCTCTAATGGAGCTTTCTTACCAAATAATTTATAGTTAGGTAAATAAGCAACAAAATCTATGTTATGATTTTTAGCCCATTTTTCAGCAATTAAGTCAACTCCATTAGCACCACCAGATACAATTTTTCCAGGAGAAGAAGGTCTGATATACCTAGAAATATTCAATATGTCAATTGATCTTGATCCGCATACACATACAACTGGTTTATTAATAATAAATGCGGGGTTATACGTTTCTTTTATCAAACTTGCGCCTCAATAACTTTAATAGAAGTCATTGGAATAGTAAAGAATCTTTCATCTTCTGTCCCATTATACATACCAACACATTCAACCCAATTTCCTGATTCAAGAATGGTATAACTATCGCATACAATAAATTGATTTTTACAATTTAAAACGATATAAACTTTTTCTTTATTATCCATAAGTTAGTACAACTCCTCCATAGCAAAACCGCCATCCGTAGTATAATAAATCTTTCTAATCCCCTTATCCCGCAAAGCATTCATGCACGCTTCACAAGGACGAGCAAGACCAATTTGAAGCCTCTTACCAGGACTAATACGATAAATATATACCTTACATTTAGAATAATCAAGATTCAAGTCAACACACTTAGGAATGTTTACAAGACAAGACATTTCCGCGTGAATTGAATCATTGATCATCTTAGAGCTTCTATTGAAATGTCGATACTTTTTATTATACTTTTTCTGCATAGGATGACTCTTATGACTATTACAACCAGTAGAAATTACTCTACCCTTATAAACAATTACAGCTCCAAGATGAAAGTTATCAAAGGTTGATTCTTGCGCAATCTTGCGGGCCATATCAAAATATTCATAATCTCGCTTTGTCAGATGACTGCTCATTTCTTTTTATCTCCTTTTCATTTGATAATTATATTATACCAAATGAAAAAGATTTAGTCAAGAATATTTTTATCACTATTTATCATCTTTTTTAGACTATCAATAATATTATATTTTTTCATAAAACCAATGAAGCTATCTGTTGAACGAGTGCCATTGATATATCGTTTTGAAGTATTTTCATAATCACAAAAATGAATATAAAACGGCGCATTATCAGCTTTTTCTTCATACCTTTTCCGCAAGTCAAATTCATTATAAGTATGAGAGTAATCTGGAGTTCCCTTATAATATTCACTGTATGGATTCTGTGCGTTGTATCCTCTTTGCGGAGAATATACAGCATACTCATCCATTTTTAGATAATCTTCAACGCCCATATGATAATGCTCTGGTCCCCAGTAGTTCCACCTATTCATTCCTTCTGGAGAAAGATAACATTTTTTAATCTTCTTATATTCTTGAATAGGAATGCCGCAACAAATTACCAGAAGGATTCCATCTTCTTTATATCTAAACTCAAACACTGGATTATCAAATTTAATAACGTAACGAGACATTTTAGCATTATTCATTAGAGAATTAATATCTTGGTTATAAATGATTTCAATACCATTATTATCTTTATAAAGAGTCTTAAACATTTAATATCCTATTCAAAATAACGTCTATTATATTCAGCCATAATAACGGCTGAAGCACAGGCAACATTCAATGACCGCACAGAACCGCGTTGATGAATATAAATCATTTCATCACACATTTCAATTACTTCTGGAGGACATCCTTCTCCCTCATTTCCTATTACAAAAGCTGATTTTTCAGGCATATAAGCATCTAAATAAGAGACAGGATTATAGCTCTCAATGTTATCAACAGCAAATACCGTATATCCTTCATTATGAAGTTTATCAATTACTTCTTTGAAAGTGTCTGAATGATAAACTGTCTCATAATGATGCTGTCCTGCTCCACTTCGTTTATCAATTCGCCTGCGTCCTACAACATAAACCTCTTTACCAAGAAAGGCATTGTTGTTTCTAATTACAGAACCAATATTAATATTATAATCAAGATTCTCGCAAACAAAAACCATATCACTTCTATGCTTCTGGAGATCTGCCCTGACCTCTTCAGCAGTCCACATCTTAAATCTTTCAATTACATTTTCTTTTCCAGAAGGGCACTTATTTTGTCCGTAAGAATATTGAGTAATCATTAGTATAATTCCTTTTTCCAAGACTTATCTTTGCGGTTATACTTCTTTTTATTCTTATGCGCTCCGCAACGAGAAGCGGGATAATATTTAGGCATTTTCAATAAAGTATTTTCAATTGAAGTAAGAACTACAATTTTTTCATTCTTCATTATTTAGCATCCTATCTAATGCTTGCTCGGTTTTATCATCTTCATAATAATAAAGAAGACCTTCACTTGCGATATAATTGAGAATAAATTGTCCAAGTCGTTGGTCTGGAACAATTTTCCAGGCTTCTTTTAGCTTATCACAAATAATATCAATCCTATTAGGGTCACGTATATAACCTTTACCAATATTAACGTCACCTAAAAATTTCTCAACATATGGTTTAAACTCTTCGATAGTATCCATTACGCTTCTTTCTCTCTCTTTCAATATATATATTATACCATATAAAAAAATGGCTGACAAATACTTTTTATTCATCAGCCATAAATGTTTTATTCAGATGCCTTAAAATTATAAATAGGATAAAGATGGTCAATTACAAAACAAGTGTCTTTAATTGCTTCCTCAATTTCAGAAGCATCCTTATAAGCTCCAGGAGCTTCATCAATAGTAGAACTATTTACACACGTAGTATAAACGTCAATCATCTTTTCCTTATAATCATCAAGATTTAGATTCTTGCGGGCTTCGGCACGAGACATGATACGACCAGCACCGTGCGGGGCAGAGCAATTCCAATCTTCGTTTCCTCTTCCAACAGCCAAAAGAATTCCATCATGCATATTCAAAGGAATAATACATAGCTTTCCAGCAGAAGCATCAATTGCGCCCTTGCGGATATAGCCTTCTTTTGTATCTACGTAGTTGTGAATACAAGAATAGGTTTCAGCAATGCAAAGATCATCATAACCTTTTTCCCGCATTCCGCTCATAATGTTTTGTATAATGATACGATGATTATTATATGACCATGAATTACAAAAATCCATATCATTCAAATAATCTTCCATATCTTGGCCTTCAAGATAACATAGATCATCTGCGGGTTCAAGAGAAATATTATAATTACGTTCTTCAATAAGATCCTGAATATCATCCGTATATCCAGCATGCTTACGGTTAGAAATTATTCCATTATAGAAATCCTTAATATAATCAACTCGCTTATTCTTTGCTTCAATAGCTTTCTTCTGGTAATAGTTACACACTTGAAGACCGAGATTACGAGATCCGCAATGAACAGATAACATGACAGACTTGTGATTGAATGAAGCATCCAATTCTATATAATGATTCCCGGATCCGAGAGTCCCCAGAGAACGCTCAAAGTATTCAACCCTATCAGCAACAGCATCATAACAACGAAGTTGAGTATAATCAATTCCGCTATTCGCTAAAGTATTGTGAACGTTTTTTCCAGAAGGAATACAACTATGAATAACCTCATCGAGGTCCCGCAAGAAATTATCAGTAATATTGTCTCGCTTTATATTCAATTCAGCTAAAGAAACACGACAAGCAATATCTACGCCAACAATATTAGGCACAATCTTATCAGAATATTTAATAGTGGTTCCAACTACGCAACCCTTACCCGCGTGACCATCTGGCATAATGCGGATTTTGTCATTCTTAAATGCTTTAGAATTAGCAATTTCATTGATTTGCTCTTCCATTTGCGGGGTAGAGTTCAATGCGTAGCTTTTAATATCCACTGCGTTTTCCTTTCTTTCTTTCTTTCGATATATATATTATAACATATAAAAAAATAACTGGCAAGTACATTAATACTCATAAGTTATTAAATTTAATATTTATTTCTTTCTGAATATCATAAACTTAATGTCATATTCTCTATCAATTTTATTTTTATTGATAGCTTCACCCCTAAATGTTAATACACCATTATTTTCATTAACATAGGTTATGCGTTCTTGCATATTGGGGTTTGGATATTGATGTGTTACTTGCCCATATTCACTGTTAAGATCATGCCCATCTTCGCGAAACACAAAATAAGAAGCATCTTCAATACTTTTGAAATAAGATGTTTTTCTCTTACCTTTTGTATATTCTCCAATAACATCAACGACATAAACATACTTTTCAAAACTCTTCACAGTATCAATCATTTCATTGTCAATATAAAACGCAAGCTCTGTTTCTGGGTCTACGATACCCCTCTTTTCATCATATTCAGTAGAAGATAATTCAATATTGATGTCTGTGTTAGACTGCGATAGCCACATTCTGCCGCCATGACACGAACACATTTCCCATGAAATAGATACTGGTAAACAATTAGCCTTAACTACGACCTTATTGTATGTTGCTTTTATAACGTCAAAACCAACTTTCTCTAATTTGATTACTATCGCAGACATAACCTTATTTTGTTTAACTAAATCAAGAGTAGTCATTATCGCCCCTTAGTTCTCGTCTAGGAATATACACGTCAATTGTATATCCAGTTCCATAATAACCGTTGCCATCTGTGCCATATACGTCAAGTAGTTCAGTTGTCATGCCATCCGCAATAACGAAAATCTTATAATACTTATAATGATAATTTTCATTATCGTACTCTTCAACGAACTCAACATTTGTAATAGCATTATTTACAGATCTAATGTGCTCTAAATAATAATTTCCAGACGTACAGCCACCACACCCAATATTCGGTTTTATCTGAAGCAATACGTCATTATCAAGAATGAGAAGACCACCTGGTTCATATGCTAAAACTTTATGACCAAGCAACAACTCTTCGATTTCTTTTTTATCGTAGTCGTGAAGTGTTCTAATTTTCTTCATTATCGCCCCTTAAAATGCTCATATCCATACCTAAAATCCTGCCAACTTCAAATGCTGCCATACACGTAGCACACTTATATGCTTTGCCAAAGCTATCAAGTGGGTTATCATTTAGACATTTACGATTACACTCTTTTCCATAACGTACTTTTACCCAGTTTTCAAGCTGCTCAATAACATCTGGCATATTAATTCCTAACTTTCTTTCCTAAGCACAATAGAGTTCCCAATTTTTCAAAAAAGCATCTACGCTTGAATACGAACACCACATACAGCCAAGAACATGGTCGTGCCACGTGATTTGTACGCCATTGGTTTTCCAAGACATAATCTTTAGCTCATACAGATTACCATTTATAAGCCCCATGCTATGATTGCGGCCAATGAATTTACATACTTGATTAATACCAAATAAATTTGTTATTACTTTATTTAGAACGCTCATACTATACTACCTTAAGAATCAAGAATTTATCAAGGCTTTTCTGTAAATCAATGTTGCCTTTCTTATCATAAACAACGTCCTCTTTAGGCTGTGTAAATCGATATAGGTGCGCAAAGGGTTCTTGGAGAAAATGATAATCTGCTTTTGGAGTTTTAGAAAGCATTTTTTCAATTACTTTACCAGAGAAAGGTTGATATCCAATTTCATTAATAGAAGCATTTTTATATCTGTTAATATCTTGAAGAATGGCACCGTGAAGATGACCGTGAATATTGATACACCCTTCTGGAAGAGGATATTGCGGTTCATGAGAAAGAATAACTCTGTCTCCTACATAAATAGGATGATAATAAACATTATCAAACATAGATTCAATTTTTTCTCTATCACAATTTCTATCATGATTTCCCGCAATAAAATTAAGAACTATACCATATTTATAACGAAGCTCACCCATGATAAAGCGAGCCATCTGAAAGTTTCTTCCTAGATCCCCAAGATTCCAAAGGGTTTCTCCTCGATGCTTTTCTCCCCATTCGTGGAGTTTTAGCGCAATGTAAGAATCATGTGCTTCAATAGTATCAAATTGATGTCTCTCAAAAGAGATAATACCATAATGTTCTCCGCTTTGACTCACATAATCATGACCAAGATGAAGATCAGATACGAACCAATTTTTTGTATAATCCATTCAAGACACCTTTCTTCATATCTTTATTTATCTGATGATAAAAATAAATATATACACCGCAAAAAACTAAATAAATTGAAAATAAAATATCAGCCATTGCTATTGCTCCTCTTTTTCAAAATCAGAATAATCAGGAACCTTATCTATTTCAAATTCTCTAATAGTAAAATAAGTAGTTTCAGTATAATATTCTGTATCATAAGTATTAGACCAAATATCATAATTCTGCCACTTAGGACGAGGCTCAAGCTTATAGTCGCAGTCTTCAATAAATTTTACTGCTTTCTCATATGATGAACAAATCATTTCAATATCCTGATAATTATCTTCATACGCTTCACCATTATCATACCAAACGACGTATACCTTCATATATCTCTCCTTTTCGATTGCCTTTTATTATATTATATAATAAAAAAGAGGAGTTGTCAAGGATTTTTTGACAACTCCCTATACCTTTAATTATCAAAAGCAAAAACGATACGACACTCTCCAGGCTTAGGATAATACTCGCCATAAGCATCAAGAATAAAATCAATATACGTGAGCCAATCCTCAATTACATTATAACCATCATCCTCATCCCAGTAGTATGAGATAGCATCTTTTGTTTTTGCTAATGCTTTAAGCTCGCAATAATCAAAATAAGAAGGAGAAAAGAGATATTCAGCTTCTTTCTGGATGTCTTCTGTAAGATCATCAGGCCATCCACGGGTAGGAACTATAGCATCCTCCCAAGTGCGGATTCCAGCAAGCTTACCAAAGAGTCCATAATTACGGCTCTCTACAAGAGTATAAGCTTTTTCATACTCTTTTGTATCATCATCCTTCTTCTTTTCGATATAAAGATTAAGAGTCTCCCACTTACCATTCTTATTAATCTGAATCCAAGTATGAATATCAGTTCCCATAATATTTCCTTTCTTTCCTTTTTTCTATACTAATATTATAGCATAAAAAAAGACGGCTGACAAGAACAATCTTATCAACCGTAAATAAAAAAAGAGGAAAAAGTAAGAAAAGTGTTTATAATATTGGCATAAATTTCAAGTTTATGAAGTAACTTTTCTTTCATCACTCTTTTTAAGCAAAAATGGCTTTCTCTAAAGGACTTGAACCTCTACTGATGGAACCAAAATCCATTGTGCTACCAATTACACCAAGAGAAAATATGGTGCCGATGGAGAGACTTGAACTCCCAACCTACTGATTACAAATCAGTTGCACTACCAATTGTGCTACATCGGCATATGGCTCCCAGATTTAATAATTATATTATATAAAATTAATTTATATTTGTCAAATTAATTTTTAAACAAATTTCCAGTGTTTTTGATACGCAACAGTATTTGCTTTAGCTGCATTTCTAATATGCACTGTAATTCCTTTGGCTCCTTTGGCTTGAGTATATTTATTCTCTTTTAAATATTTAGCTGCTTCATGTATGGAATTAAAAATAATATTATCTGGCAACATCAAAATTCTTTTACTATATTTTTGACGAACTAAATCTTGGCTACTACGAGTAGAAACATTACATTCTTCACAGGCTGTTTTAACAGTTAAAGTATCACAGCCAAAGTATTGTGCCGTTTTCTGTTGATTTTGTAATTTTAAATACATATTAGCAATTTCTTGATAATCGTAATACTTTTTGCTATCTCCACCACGAGTAGCATTATAACCATTACTGCCATAAGTATTTAATTTTGAAATCCAATATTCTTCACGAATAGCAGATATTTCTGTGGAGCATTCTTCTAAAACTTCTATGTAAAAATGTTCAACACCATACTTATTCATAGCTTTATATAAAGGACGTTTTTCACATCGCTTTTTTCTGCTATCTCCTATATGTTCTTTGAATCTTTTTTCAACCGTTTTATTTGTTTTTCCAACATATTGTTTGTGATTAATATCATTTGTAATTACATAAATAAAAGCCATATTTTCCTCAAATCTACCTCAATAATAATATTGAGTAAGCAGACGTTGAGGTTTATTCGCTTTTCCTTATGGTAGCTACTCCAATAAGTAGCTTACTCAATTATATAATAATGTTGCCATTACACCATCCGGGAATGGTCGCTCCGCCCTGGTAACGCTCCAGGTTTATAAGGGCTTATGAGGCCCCTTGAGATACTTACCTCCCGCCAGCTATTTTAAGAGAGTTTTAAGTGCTAATACTCACAAAACGTATCCTTATGGATGAAAACTAATCCACTATCTTTTGGCTTTACAGAAGTAAGATAGAACTCCTGGAGGACGTTGATTGCTTTTTCTATACCGCTCAATCATAGGTTTCTCAAAATCACGGTTGGTGAGTTTCCTTAACTCTTGATGATAAAAGATTTGTCTTGTTTGCCCTCTTAAAAAATGCCCGTTTTTTCGAATATCCAGTTATTAGGTGTTGATATGGCGAGCTATCATTTATCATCAAAATAATTATTATAGGATTTTATAGTATATTCAACATTGCCTCGAGGATATATATGCCTACTACATACAACCTAAATAATTATTTTGATAATAAGTGCGTGATTAGTATGCGCACCCCACTTGACCATAGCATCGGGTACCAAGACCTATGGAACCTTTTTTCGGCGGTAAACATTATTATATTTTCTTACCTGCCTATGCAGCATTTTTAAAGAACCTGCTAAACTTATTCCACTTATCTTTATGCCGACCGAGTAGAAGCGGTCAGAGAGTTCCTTTTAGTTCTAATTTAGTGCGGTTCGTACCTCACAAGGATTACACCTAGGAATAACAGGCAGCTCCTTTTGTTGAAATAACTCTAAAGTTCAAAGCTTTATGTTTTCTTTCAACTGACAATATATATTATATAATATTTTTTTTAGTTTGTCAAGACTTTTTTGAACTAAATTGAAATATTTTCTTCAAAAGCCTTGATAATTCTTTCAGCATACTGCTTCTTCGTTCCACCCTTGCCGCTAGCAAGATTATTACAGAGTTCATAAATGTTTTCACGAGCATATCTAATCTCATTACTTACTTCAGAATACATATACTCATAGTCATCAATATCATCCCTCCGCACCCATTCATCTGGGTCAAGCTCTTCTGGGTGAAACGCCCAATCAATTTGCTGAAGATCAATCTTGTCAAATCCAAGAGAAAGAAGGTACTGAATAAAGCCATCAGTATCATAAATATAAGTTCCATCTTTCAAAACAATAGGCTTCATGTCATTCCTTCTTTCTCTCTTTCTTTATTTATATTATATCATAATTTTTAGAGAGAGTCAATAAATTATTTATACATACTCATATAAATTTTTGCGTCAGCCATTTTTTCTATCATACACTTATGCTTTTCTTCCCATTTATTGAGCATCTTTTGAGGATACTCAACACCGCTATTTTTTGCTTCTTCCACAATTTTAGTAACAGCATCGTGTAACATTTGAACGTGCCCATGTTCAACATTAGCTAATTTAAAATACATATCTGCTAATTGCGGACGAGTTGATTTATACTCTAATGCGTCTTTAGCATATTCAATGACACCATCAAGCTCGTCCTCAATTTGTTTAGACATATGCTTGATAAGTCTCATTTTAAGCCACCTTCTCTATGATAACGTTTGCCGCAGTATAAGATGTTGCTACTGTATTTACAAAAGTAATTGTCGCATATCCCGCAGTATTTGTTTTTACTACACTAGTAACCGCATTGAATGAAAGATTTCCAGCGTCTCCAACAGCAGCCAATGTAGTTGTTGCGGTTGCTCCTGGAACTACGTTACCATTCTCTTCCATTACAACATTAACTTTACCAACCACTGTTGCTACTGGAGTAAAGTTAGCATAAATCATATAGACACCTGGACATTTTATATAAATTTGTCCAGTAATTGAATTATATTCTATAGCATTTGTAGATATAGTGGCATTAGTAAAAGTAATATTAGAATTAGCGCCTGCGGAAACAGCAGTAGCAGTATCAGTGGTGAAGCGCGCTATAGTTTTTTTACCCATTTTTAATCCTTTCAATAAAAAAAAGAGGGGTCTCTAAATCAGACCCCTCACCGAAGATAGACGGTATAATTTAGAAAGTTGTTCCAGCAGCACAACCGCAGTTACTATTAAAATATGGATTGCATCCTGCGTTATAAGTTGTTGCGTTAGGATAGCGAACTACTCCGCACATCGCAGATTGTAGTTGAAGTTGATTGATTTGATTCTGCATTTCAGCCATACGATTGGTTGTGATAGTATCAAGCACCTTTTGGATTTGCGCTGTAGTATTAGCATTGATTTCTGCTGTATTCTTTTCATTAGTATATTTAACATCAGAGATTAGTTCTTTTGTCTGGCAGCAACAATTTGCTAATTGAGAAGATAGAGCATAATCTCCATCTTTGATAGCAGATTGAGTATCAGCAAAGTTACGAAGATTCTCATAACCAACATCTGCTAAACCTTGAGATATTTGCATCATATGAAGATTTTCGTTGTCGCTTAATCTTCCTACAGCATTTTCAAGATTATTGAAATTCATAGCATTGCATAAACTACCTTCTGTGACAGGCTGTTCTACAGCTCCTCTATTACCCCAGAAACCACCATTACCAAACATAAATAAGAATAGAACAATGATCCCAATATTTATACTTTTTGTTATCTTATAGGCTTTTTATCCTATAATTCTTATATTTTATATTCATATAAGTTCGGCATATCTTTTCATCCTAATTAGTAGGAGTCGCGGACTCTTGGATAGATTATATTCTTATATAAGTTTCACTATCTATGCTCTGCCCCTGACTAAACCTTTATTTTTAGCCTTCGGTTCGGGTTGCCATTCCAGGTTTTCCCGCTTAATTCCGCAATTTACCCTTGGCAGATCTTGTTTACCAAGCTCCTCCATTGCCCCATCCACCATCATTATCATCAGTTACAGCTTTAATATCAGCAAGAGAGAAATTGTCCATATTTAATCCTTCCGTCGGATTATATTGTTATATAATAAAAAATATCCGCGCGCTAGATATATTTTTATTTTATATTAAGCATAGACATAAATTGTTGAGCTTGTTTACCTAACTGATTATATTGTTCTTGACTCATTTGTCCAGTAGATAAAAGCTCTTTTACTTTTTGTTCCGCAAGTGCGGGATTGGTCGATTGTGAAAATTGCTTAAAATCTTGTATCAATTGGTTCCTCGAAGACTGCGGATTCATTTGATTTTGTCTGTTTTGAAACAGAGGATTCATACTGTGACCTCCATTCATTAAATTCTTCACGAGTTATATAATCATTTTGTACAGGTTTATCAACGGCTTCTGTAAAATCATATGCAGTTATTTTAGCCATTCCAGTAGCATCAGTTTCTTTGAGATAAAAACGCGGAATATTTTGATCCATCAGTATTACTTTGCTATTAGGAGGCATTATATAATTCTCGGCACTCTCTTTTCCATTTACAAATTGTAAACTGTCAAAAGAATTCATTTGCCTATATTGATTCATCATATATGGATTATACTGCGGGTAATTGTTATACATTTTTATCTCCTCTCCCCGCATTCTTTTTTATTTATTCCTTCTATTTATATATAAAAACTAGATAAATAAAATTATAAAGAATAGACCATATAAATTATAACGATTTGCCCAGAATAAAGTAACATTTTGTAAACAAAAAAAGCCAGCTACCTATATTTCAAGGTAACTGGCTAAAATAACTTCTTATAGACCCAAGTCTTTTAGAATATTCTTTAATTCCTTATCTAAATCTTTATGACTAACACTATATTTGATAGTATTATTATCTTTAGGTTCAATACTATATTTGATAGTATTATCATACTTGGGCTTTTTGTTAGTAACTTTCTTTTCTTCTGGAGCAGGTTCAAGCCGTTGCTTGAGAATCTCATTATCAATCTTTAATGATTGAATTTCATCCATTAGACGAGAAATCTTCTCTTCTGGAGTCTCTTCCACTTTCTTTTCTTTTTCTTTTTTCTGCTTTAGAATATCATCAAAAATATCAGTGAATAAACCTGTTACAAGTTCAGACCAATCGTCTCCTTCGCCTTTAGATTCTACATCAGCGCCTTCACTATCGTTATAGTGAATTCCCATAGAATAATTGCCATCTTCATCACTTACAAGTGACATATTAATATTCATTCCAAAAGATTCAGCCATTATAAATTCTCCTTTTATATCTAAATATTTTTTAGTATGCGGTATATACGTCTAGAGTATCAGAACGTCCAACTCCGCAATCTCTTACAATACATTCTCCAAACATTTCTGTATTTAAAACTGTCCCATTAGGATAAGCATCACTCGCTACTACAACTCTACCATTTTCACGATAAATACCATCATCACCTAAATCCCAATTCGCTGTATTGTAATGGTATAGGACATTTGATGAATAATATGTATAACGATATCCAGAGTCATAAAGAACTCCCGCAGACCTAAAATTATTATAATTCCCGCTGTAGTTCCCACCACTATAAAATGAACCATTTCCTCCAGAAGAGGCATATCCTTTAGAAGCTTCTGCTTCGTTTTTCTTTTCTACTGCTGGTTGTACAAGAGCTTCATATTCTTCAATGTATTGATCTAAATCAGTAAAGCAACGAGCATTAATAATTTTTAATTCTTTTTCTTGAAGCGCAGTAATCTCTTCATCAGAAAGATAGCCATCTAGTTCAGCAACAATATCTTCTGTTACGCCTTCATAGCTCTTACGTTTTTCTTGTAATTCTTCCCACCATACTTTGAAATCATCATATCCTTCTTCTTTATATACTTCAACAGGTAGATGAACTTTATCTAATCCATAATCATTTTTATAAGTATAGGTTGATTCCTGCGGCGTTGTTTCTTCCTCTGCTTGCGCGGTTGATGTTACTATTTGCGGGACAGTAATGAGCGCAACAGCAAGGATTAAAACAATTAAACTTCCAATTAAAATTTTCTTCTTTGATTTCACTCGGTAAAAACCTCCTTTGTCTTTTGAAGTTATTTTAATGGCTTATAAATATATATAAAATCTACAATATCACTTTTAGTCTAAAATGACCATTATTTTGCTTCATCGACAGAAGAAGGGCTTACCTGAAAACAATCAGTTACACTTTCAGAATACATTTTAATGTCAAGAATTTTAAGAGCGGCACGAATACCTTCTACACTGCCCATTGAAAAAGTATTCTTTTTGCCTTTTTCTTGATCTAATTTACTGTTCTTACATCGCTCTTTTAATAGTTCATTTAATTTTTCGTATTGCTCAAGACTAATTCGCATTCTTCTCCTTCTTAAATCGAATACCTTTATCAGCAAACTCTTCTCCTAACGCAAACAATTGTTCACATTTATTACATACATTAGAAGAACGAGTAAAGCATCTATATCCGCACTTTAGTTTGTAGTTTGTAAAATCATTTACAATACTCATATTAGGGAAACCGATAGTTAGGTCTTTATTAATTTCAATTAAATTTCCATACCAGTCTTTCGTTAAAAACCAAGAACGATATAAGACATTGAAAACATGCCAATCATACGGATCTCCGCAATCAAATTCACAAGTATCTACATAGAGATTTAGAATATCACAATCATTTGGTCTAAAAATTGGGGACCTTGGATTAAAACCTTTATCAACAGATGTTGATGGAATACGGTTTAAAATTAGTCTAATATTTACATTATTCTTTTTACATAGCTTACTAACCTCTTGGAGATTATACCAAAGATCATCCGCAATATACACGTCTGTAACACCTAAAGAAATATAACCATCTAAAGTAGTATAATTATACGCTGGACAATGTTCATCAAAAAAGAATTTACAATTACCATCATATAATTCTTTAATATATAAGGCATCTTGCGGTTTTAGTCTATAATAAACATTATCACCAACTTTAGATATTGTTTTTGCTACTGATACATCTATTCCTTTTGGAAAAGAAATATTAATTCTGTGATCTGAAAACTCCTCAATAAATTCAAAGAGCTTATCTAGACTGTTTTTATTTTTATCAAAATTAATATTAAATTCTTTTGCAATATCATTATATTCATTACATAATTTAAATGGAATTGCTAGTTTCAAGTAACCCCTCCTTTTCTAAATGCTCTCTTAAAGGAATACAGCTAGATAGAAGACACCCCTCTTCTTGCCATATTCTCTCTACATTATCATTATTAACAAAATAAATAATTACCGCTGGATATGTTCCTTGATCAAAAGATATTGTTTGATGCTTGAACATATAAGTAAAATCAAAATACGCAGAATATTCTACATATTTAATATCACTATTTTTAATTGTCGCATAAAGAGCTTCTCCATATAGGCTTCCAGGAACAATAGTAGATATATTGGTAAAAGAAGGAAAAACAATATTTGTTGCTTTTAAAATCGCTTCTAACTTATCTGCTTGACCATCTTCAAAAAAGAGAACTTTCATAGGTTTTTTCCCTTTTTTTACGGCTATGTCATTAACTGGAATCCATCTATACTCATCTATACAACATTCGCAAATACTTTTTCTATAAACTCTATAATTGTTGTCACTTACTGTCGAGATTTCGAAGTGCTTTTTGCTTGAATCAACATTACCGCAATTACAACAACTATAATTCTCCTTACAACTATTACAAATCTTTTCTGAAGTTGTTCCATAGTGTTGAAGCCCGCAAATTAAACAAGTGTTCTTTCCAGAGGCGTTGAGAACCATTCCCTTTTTAGGAATATTCCTATAACAAAAGTAAACACTATCCTTATCTTCAAGCAAATCATTATACATTGCGTGACCAGTTACAATTACAATTTGCTTTTTTGAAACCCAAAGATTATTGATTTGATCTTCTTCATTAGGAAGATAAGAATACAAATCTTTATATTCTTGCTCTTTATACTTATAATCCCATTTTAGATTTTTATTGACTAATTTATATAGTTCTTCCAATACTTTTTTATCTAATTCTGAATTATAATATGGATAAGATTTTCCCGCAACAAGAATATTTTTATGAACATAAAGTAATGTTCTCCAGCTTTTGTTAGGAATGACATGATTATTAACAATAAATGGATTATCGCTTTCCAAGTAAGCAACAATAATCATATTACTGTTCATCATTTCAATGGTTCCATCACTATACATTCCTTTGTTTTTCCAAGACATACAAGAAGACCATCCGCAATTATTGTCGCTCATAGTCATATAATCAATTGGGTGGATGCTCAACACTAAATTTGATTTAATATTTGAGCTTGTCGTAATGTTGCTTACCTTATTGCGGAACTCCTCGAACAATCCATTAGACATATCATATCCATAGAAGTTTAAGACTTTTTGAATTGTCTTTATAATCTTTTGACCAGGTTCAATTGTCATTTCACGGTTATCAAATTTAAAACAATATTTATTTACTGTAAACCTCGGCAAATCTTTAATATATCCATATCTAATATTATCATAATTAAATAACCAACCAACGCATACAACGTCATCAAAACAGATTTTTCCATTAACTCGAAGTTTTTGTAAAAATAAAATTAAGTCATCAACCAAACATATTTTCTCATTAAGCTTTACTTTGTTTTCTGCTCTTTCAATGGCGGAACTATAAGCAGCATATGATTGACAATAAGGAGGAAAAATTTGATAATAAACTTCAGACAATTCTTTATTAAAGTCTAAAACTGTTTTTTTCATTTCAATAGGAATTTTGACCCTCAACTTATGGCCAAGAGCCTTATAGAGAGTTCTTTTTGATTTGTTCCATTCATTTAGAGCAATGTGAAGATTTGCGACTTCAGCTCCCGCATAAATAGAAATATAATCTTTGATTGTCTCTTTGTCTTCTGGAGTTAAAGCATCAAAAACTTCCATATATTACACCTCAAACTGGTCAAACTTATCTGCAAGCCATCCTGGTAGAGAACTATAGTCAATATCAAATTTACTAATTGCGTCATCAATATCTTCTACTGTTGGAGAACCATCATATTCTCGATAAAGAAAATCAATAGCATCGTCAACTTGCTGTTCGAGAAGTTCTTCTGCTAGTCCAAGAGTAGAAGTATCTCCTACACATAGCGGGTCAAAGTTGAAATCGAATCGTTCCATTATTCCCTCCCAATAGTAAGACCATTCCGCACATAATAAAAATCAATTCTAATATTTACGTCAATCAAATATCCATAATTTTTTTCAATATGCTCAAGAATATTCGACATATCTTCATTTTTATCAAGATGGAAATAAACCTTCTCTAAAATCTTCTTTCGTCCAAAAGATTCAGAGATAATAGCAACTCTATTTGCTTCTTGCGGGACAAATACTTCTTTCATAGGTATCCTTTCTCATTTCTATAAATATATTATATCATAATAGAAGATATTTGTCAATAAAAAAAGGAGCAATTTCTTGCTCCTTTATATTAATCATCGAGTGTCCATTCTTGATACTCTGAATTTCGTCCATTAAAATATACACTGAATTCATGTTCTCCATTAGAGAGAGACTCTACCATAATGTCAGCATCATAACCCCGCATATATACTTGATATTTTTCAACAAGCTTATTTAAGTCTTTAATAAAATCTTCTTTAGTCCCAGTCATTACCCCAGCACACCTCACTCCGCACAAGTTCATACTCATCAATGGCATATTCATAAAGTTCAACCACTCCGCCGCCAAAGTAATTGACCATTCCTTTATAATCCTTGAACATATCTACAGTATCTTCCCACTCAATGTCTTCAGAATAGAATCGTGCCCCAGAAAGTGTGCGGCCAACGATAAAATATTTGTGGTCAAGAAGCGTAAGGATATCAGCCATAATAATATTAGCATCATCAGCAGCAAAAGGAATCATTTCCATATTCTTTTCAGTAAATGCGGTCTTCATTTTTTCTCCTCCTGGATTAGTCATACCAACCACTATAATCAACAATCTTTACATTTCCATAAAGATCATATCCAATATTACCTTCATGTAAGTCACTAACATCATACTCTTCTAGAAATGAAACAAGCTCTTCAACCCTTTTCTCTCCATAGCAATCAATAAAAGCTGATAGCCCACCACCTTCACGAAATCCCCAGTCAATTTCATACTTGTCCCGCAAAGACTCGGCAATCTTCTCCGTATGTTCACTACTATTTCTTACACGAGTATCAGACATAAGAGTTGTAATTTTTTCAGAAATATAAATAGGAATATCTTCAATCTTTCCAAGATATTCTGTTTTAGCAAACATATCTCCTAAATCATAATACTCTTTTGCGTCATGATAACAATTAGCTTCTGCCTCACAATAATCCCACGCATTGATGTTTGCATACGGCTTATCATAACTAGCATCCATAAAAAGTTCTGTTTCATCATCATTATAACGACCCTTGAAAGGAACTTTGATAACATAATTAGGAATATCATTATAAGAAATTACAATTTTACTAACTCCATTCCTGATCCAGCTTACTTCTGGATGATAATCTTCAATAAATTCATAAATATCATCTAAAAAATCTTCATATCCACCACCACCCGCGAATAGAATGCCGTCTTCATCTTTGAGAAGATCTGTGATTGAATCTTGAATAATATCAAGAATATGATTTTTTTCTTCTGGAGTCATATTACATTTCCTTTCCTTTTATATTTATATTATAACATATAAAAAGGCATCTGTAAAATACTTTCTTGACTTTAGAATAAAATAATTATATAATATAGCCAAGGAGGCGATTTATTATACTATGGATGAAATAATTAGATTATATTGTAATACTTGTGAAAATTCGGATTGTACTATTGGACGAGCTTATATTCCAGAAGACAGTAATGAAGGCTGTACCCGCAGAGTTCCTGAAGTATTAATGGATTCTTATACACATCTAATTGATGAGGTGTCTCCTTTTATGTATATGAATACTAAAAAAGAGTATCAAGATAATATGTATAAACAAATTATTGATACTCTATATAAAATTTATGACTGTCCAGTAGGCGCAAAGATTAAACCTCAAAAACGCGCCAATCATATTGGCAATGCTTAGTATTTGCGTATGCGTAAGTATTAGAAGAATCTATCCAGCAATCATCATCATCCGCAAAATTAAGATTGTTTCGATTCACAATATATCTAAAAATTTCAAGAAGTGCGTCTTGCGCTTCTTTTTTTGTATAAAAAGTTCTAACGTCTGTTTCTCGATTACAAGTATCAACAAGAATAAACTTAGTCTCCATAGTAATCATCCGTTTCATCATCCAAAAGGGCAATGTCTTCATCCTCAAAATATAGACTATCATTGTCCATATAGGGTTCATTCCAGCCTGGATTTGTTTCATCCATATATTTTTTCCAATTATCAATATATAGGTCACAACACATTAAAAAGAAAGTCCTTCCCAAAAATTACTTACTAAAGATGGAGCATATGGAATACTAATTTTATCTCCTACATGAACCCAAACAGTAGAATCTGGATGAATCATCTGTTGCCCATTTACAATCATTTTCGGACCTTCAAGAGAAATATCAATGTCATAATATTCTCCAGGAGAGAGAATAATATCTTCTTTAGTAAGAATATCAGTATATTCTTCTTTTTGTCCAATATATTTAACTTTAGACATCACATTTTACCTTTCTAATCTCAACTTTTGTTCCCTCTTTTAGCTTGATTTTGGAAAGAGCTTCTTTAGCCTGATCTCGCGTATCAAAAAGAACAGCATATTTTAAAGATGTACACCTCGTTCCATATTTATTTAAAGGTTTGAATTGTCTATCAGGTGGTAAAGTATCACCATAGTCATTCTTGTGCGGGACTACCCATTTACCGTATAGAGCGTATGGCATTATTTTCTCCTCATCAAAATATTTGTTTTCTTAATCCAATCCCGCATACTTTGTTGAAGAATAAAAATCAACATTGTTTGCGCAGACTCGTTTAGTCCAGCGTTAGACAAATTCTTCTTATAAATTTCAAGAAATTCCTTCGTATATTTCTCTATATCTTTTCGTTTCATTGTTAATCTCCTAATTTGTATAAATACAGATTTGATAATTTCTGCTATCTGTAACATAATAATTATTATCTAATTCTTGGATGCCTCCCGCATAAATAATTCCTTTATAAGTGGTTGGCGGTTGATAAACCTCACCACCGCCATATTCACGAACATAAGATAGTGAATATGAAATAGCGTCTTTTAGATTACTAAATTTCTTCATTATACTCCTATGCGATTGGTTTAGCTAAAGTAATTTGACACAAATCATTGTCAACTACACAAGGTTCAAGAACAAACTCTTCATAAACCATATATACTTTTCCAAGCCAGAACATCCCGCAAAATTCAGAGTCATAACCATAGACATCATACTCTTTTGCTTCTGGACGAGATTCAAGAATAGCATCAGCCAAAGTATCAAATCTTTCCATTATGTATCCTTTCTTTCCTTTGATACTTATATTATACTATAAAAATAAAAAGGAGTCAATAACAATTATTATTGACTCCTTCAATATTATTTAATAACTGCGCCTCTTGGAGTGGGCCATCCTAAAAGACCATCCTTTAGGCTTTGACGTAAAGCACACTCTTCTTCTTGATAAATATTATATGCTTCCGCATCTTTTTTAGTCGCAAGAATCCACTTTTTTCTAGCCGTAGGCCAGTCAAATTCAACTTTAATACCGATCACAGAAAGAATATTCTTACCTCCGCAAAGTAAGTCCATTACGTGGTCGTATAGATTTAGATATTCATTCCGCATTTCTGATTGAAGAATATGTTTCTGATAATAGCTATCAGCTAATGCTTGCTGATCATTGAAATAATCTAAAATTTTAGTTTTCATTTCATCTGTTAGATTATCATAATTATCAGGATACTCTTCAACACTGTTAATATTATCAATTTTCAATGTTGTTCTCTTTCTAGTAATAAGTTACCATATGATGATATAAATATTGATTGATTTTATCATAAGAATCATCATCAAGCCTATATATTTCTCCAGAAGTAGACCTAATAGTTTTAGTTCCACCAAAGAGGCTTTCTATAGAATCTATGTTTATATACAGAGAATGTTTTTCATCACCTAAACAGCTTAGTCTAATAAATTTAGCCATAACAAGCACCTCACCAAAGTTTTCTAGCAAAGTAATAATATAATACCATACTTATAACGCAGCCAATACAAACACAAACAAAAATTTTCATTACCAATATCCCGCCAAATAATATAGGGTTATGCTAACAATATAAATAATTCCTGCGTAAACAAAAAACTCAACCATTATTAATATCCCGCATACTCTCGTGCTTTTTTAGTTGCTAATCCCTTAACAAGTCCAAAATTGATAGCTGGATTCTTGAATTTTTTACAAATATCTTTCATTTCCTCAAGAATAGATTCAACAAAACAAATATTGATAAAGTATCCCATCATCTTGTTGTTCTTATTATCAAACTCATCGACATCAAAGTAAAGACAAGTTTTAGCAATGTTCTTACCGAGTTCCGCAGAAGTAAGATAAAGGTCAATAATGCGTTGCTCAACCTCTCCCTCTACTGGAGGCTTTTGCGGTTTTGCCTTACTCTGCTTGAACTCATCAAGTACAAGTTTACCGTAACACATATGACCATACTTATTATACCAATTAGGAACCTTACAAACTACTCCCTCTCCTGCGTGCGGGGCATTATCAAGCATCCACTTATTATTTTCCGCAAGAGTAAGAATATCTTCATAAGAAGGATAATCAAATACTCCAATAAGAGGAATACAATATTCAGTAAGATTATAAGCATCAGCTAATGCTCGCCATTCTTCTTCTGGAAGATAACAATCCTTATCTTTGTCATACATATCAAAAATCCAAAGATGACCTTTCATTTCCTGATTGTAATCTTTGATATGACCAACAAATTTATCAAGACCCATCCACTCTCCAAACACGATGAGATTCTCGTGGTTGAGAACAAAATTCTTGATAAGATTAGCCTCTTCATTATCAGACATCATCCAGGAGCAGAAGGCAGCATTATCCTTACCTACAGTGAGGACTCGATTGCGGGATCCGCATTTGATTTCTCCATTTTCAACCCATACGCTAGAGTTAGTCCCATCCGCTTTAGGAGTTACATAGACGGTCTCATTGGAAAGAAGACCTTCGCAGTCAACAGAATCAAGTCGCTCGATATGCGTATATTTCTTGAAAGCCAAATTCTTTACCTTTCT